>ERZ777003.40-NODE-40-length-231740-cov-47.059356_pt1 | contig 231740 bp, 219 predicted proteins | sample MGYA00374956_ERZ777003 | MGnify/ENA primary metagenome ERZ777003 (study PRJEB29302, sample SAMN06268252) | bioreactor metagenome | isolation source: Joint BioEnergy Institute, California, USA | place: USA:Joint BioEnergy Institute, California, USA | collected... | reverse complement strand
ATTATTGATTTTGCGCAATCCCAAACGGAAGCGCAGCATCCACTTTTCTTTGAAAGCCTGCTCCGGCGTCAGATTGGCCGCGTCAGCCGCCCAGCGGCGGAACTGCTCTTTCACCGGTTCCGGCAGGCTCATCAGGGGGCTGGAGAGATCGACGGCCGCTTCGATATCTCCGATGATATATTCTTCCTGCTCACGCAGCGCCTTGACAAGGCGCTCCTGCAGGCCATTGATGCCCGTCGCCCGGGTCTCGGCCTCGGGCGCCGTCAGCGTGAAGGACATACTCATTGAACATCAACTCCATTCCGCTCGGCCGTTGAGCTCGCTCATTCGTCGCTGTTGAGCCCCAACGCGTCAGAGCACTCATTCACAACGATCTGCACCGCTTCGATGGCGGCTTCCGATTGAAGAAGGTCCTCGTCGAGATAGATTCTGCCCAGATTGTGGGCATGCTCGAGCCGGCCATCCTGCTGCAGCATGTAGAGATGGAAGGCGAGCGCCTCATCTCGATTGACGGCAGCCTCCAGCGCACCGCTATTTTCGAGCAGTTCGATGGCCGCCGCGGTTTGCCCCGTGGAGAACAGGTGCATCGCCTCGATCAGGAAACCGCCGGCATTGTCGGGCCGGACCTCCTGAACCAGTTTCCAGAGAGACTGCGCGCTCTCGCCCAGGCCAATTCGCGTGGCCAGCGAGGCTATGTTGCCCAGGATGAAGATGTCATCGCTGGTGTACTCGACTTCCGGCATTCTCATCCACAAGAACCTTCTTCTGCTCCCCCTTGACCTCGACCAGCAGATGCCCCTCCGCAATCGCCAGCAGTTTCACATCCCGTTCGAGCGTTTCGCCAAGGCGGACGATGGCGCCGTCATCGAGGACGACGTAAGGATAGGCGCCGTGCCACACGCCGGTGATCCGCTTGCCCAGTGCCGTAAGGTCCACCGGCGAAGGGTCCTGGAAGCGCACGTCGGCAAGGCCGGGCACATCAGACTTCAGCGTCTTGACGAGCTTTTCGCGTAGCGCCTCATCGTGGATCGCCGAGAGCGTAACCACGCCGTTCCTCAGACCAAGCACCTGCGCCCCGGAATTAAGGTTGACCGCAATCAGCGTCACCGCCTCCGCAATTTCCCGGTCCGCATAAATGTCAGCGGAAACCGGAAGGCCAAGCTCCGCAAGCCTCGCCAGAACGTGCGCGCGGGCCGCCGCGTCACCCACCCTGACGATGGTCTGCCATCTGCCGTCTTTGAAGGTCAGACTTTCGACCTTGACGCCGAGGCCGGCCAGCGTCCGGCGGATCAGCGCCGCATCGGGTTCCGGCTGCGGCACAACCTCCTCAACACCCGGCTGGCCGCTGTCAGATGCGGAAAGGCGAGGTACGGCGAGGGCCGCCGCCAGGCTTTCCGGTCCGCGGGAAAAAGACATGTTCAGACCGGTTACGGCGATGAGAAGGATGGCCGTAACCACCGCGCGCAAAACCGGTCTTTCGGACAAACCGTTCGGCGCTTCGCTCTCAGGCTCTATGCCCTCGATCTCGAGGGAAATGTCAGCGATGATCAGCCGGTCGCCGAGATGAAACGGCGCCCATTCTCCGGACTCGAGCGTCACGACCTGCTGGCTGGCCTGCCTGAAAACCATGACGGCGGCGCCGCGACTGGGCAGGATCGCGACGTGACCCTCTTCCACCTTGAGGGTCAGATGCTCCGACGCGACGGCCGGATGGATTAGAACAATCTCGCAGCCGAAATCTGAGCCCAGCCGATGCTGGCCCGGCTCCAGATCGAAAACCTGGTCGTCGACTCCTGCTCTGGACAGTTTCGCGACAATCATGTGCCTCTCCGGCAGGCTTGACCCGTTCTACAGAAAACCGCCCCTCTTTCCGTCCCGACCTCTCATCTTTCCTGCGTGGCGCCGTCACACGTGGGGCTGGGCCCGGCTGCCGGGTGCCTCCGGCAAGGTGCCGTTTTCCGCCATCTCTTCCATCTGGCTGGCGGCCCGTTCGAGCTCCGCCTGGACATCCATCTGCTTGATCCGCTCCAGCAGGCTCAGGGCATCGTCGAACACTTCGATCGCACGCACGTAATGGGCCGGATCCTCGTTCCGCAGACTGATCTGGGAGCTGTCGCGCAAGAACATCTGGCGGCGTGACTGCAGGTAACGGATGAGGGAATCGACACCTCCCGAGGCGCCTTCCAGAACGATTTCATCGAAACTTACCCCGGTCTGCGAGAAATAGCTGTAAGTCTCACCCGATCGGTCCATGATCCGCTCCTTTATCGAAGCGCTAAAATCGCTCCGGGCGGCGTTATGGGAAAATCGCTTTTTCGGATATCTCCGCCCGCCGGATGCGGAACTGCAGGCGAATATAGAAAAATCTGATTTCGGCATGCCTTCGTGGAAAATTTAACTTGATTTCAGATAGCTGATCGTCCGAGGAGATTTATCGGGAATGCCGATCCACCGCAGTTCCTCCCTTTCTCCGCGTCCGCGCATTTACGATATCGGCCTCCACGATCGGCATCCGCAATCAGTTCGAAGATCTGGAACAGGCGCGGGCGGCGCGGCTCAAAACGGGGTATGGGAAGCGCGGCCGGTCATCGTGATCGATGAAACCGGCAGCGGCTTTTCGCTGCCGAGTGTACGGGCGCGGCCGGCAGAAATCGTTCTTGATCCGCGGGGGCTCAGCAATCGCAACGGTCGCGGCGTGCATCAAACACGCGATTCCTCGGTCTGGATCGAAATGGGAGAGCTTGTGCCGCAGCCTGCCGCTCCGGCGCCTTCCGGCTCTGTCAATCCTGCCACCGTTTTCGAAGAGCCGGCCGCACCTTACGGTGCGGAAGCCTTCCCCATTCCGATCGGTGACGCGGATGCGCCGAAGAAGCCGGGCTTCTTCAACTACTGCCTGAATCAAGAGCAACGGGCGAAAACGGAGGACGTGCGGCGCAGGCTGCTGCATGAAGCATTGTCCACGCTCAGGGAGGATGATGCGAACCGCCCGATCGGCAGCCTTGTTGAGCGCGTGGTTGCCCGGCTGCTTGAAAACGCCGGGGCGGAGAGGCTGTCCAAGGCCTATGACGGCCTTCAGAAGCAGCTGGAGACCCTGGCGCAAGACTACGAGGATTTCCTCGACCTGCGCATCAAGCAGAAGCAGAGCTCCTGCCCCGCGCTATGCGATGCGCGAACGCTGTTTTTCGGCGACACATTGACGGCGCTCTTTCTGCGTTCGGCTCTGCAATCGGCTCTGCTCGCGCTATCGGGCAGTGCGGTGCAGTACTTCACCTATCTCATTCTGGACCGGATCGCCCGGAACAGTCCGGACGTCATTCCGCAAGAAATCATCGACCGCATCGCCGGCACTGGCGAGAAGCCGGAGAAAAGCGCAGGCCTTTCCCGTCGGCAGGTCGAGGAACTTCTCGCGCTCATGCCGAGGGACGAGCTTGCCGCGCTCGCCAATATGAGCGAGCATGACATCGAAGCCGTGGCCACCCAGATCGGAAACGCGGCGGCAAATGCCCATGCCACATTGTCGGACCTGACACCCGAACAGCTCGAGCAGGCGCGATTTGAATTTGCCAAGCCTGCTAGCTCCATCCTGGACGAGCGCAGCTCCTCCAAAGCGCTGATTTACGGTTCCGAGATCGCGCATGCCTTCGGAACGGGCAGCGCCATTGCTATCTCCTCAAACCTGCTGAGACAGAAATTCCAGACACGCGGGCTAGGCGAAAGCCTCGCCTTCAAGCGGGAGGCTCCGAGCACGCTCGAACGGGTCGGAACCGCTGTCAAGCAATCCGCCATCGGGCAGACCGCGACCGGTCTAGTGAGTTTCACCATCGGCTCCCTTGCCAACATCACCGGCAAGTCCATTTCGGGCGCGCCGATCAAGGATATCTTCAAGGATGCCGGAGCGATGGCCCTCTTCCAGCTGCTTAACTCAACCACGAATGTGTCGATGGACGCGCTGCTGACAGCTCTCCTGCCAAGCGAAAAATATGGCGAGTATTGCCGGCAAACCGTCAGCGTCTCGCTGCGCACGGTCTGCTCGGTGGCATCGCAATATCTGAAGACTGAAATCTTCCGGCGTTTCAACGACCGGAGTTCACTGGGAATCGGCGATCACGTACGCGCGCTGATGACGGGCGGTGTCGGCGGCCTCGGCCGGGAAACGATCAATGCCGGCTTGGCCCTCTTGGCCTCGAACCAGGCACCCGCCGACCTCAGATATTCGAGAAGCGCTGCTACCACCGTCGACTCTTTCGCGGAATTTCTACGCGCCCTTAATGACCCCAAGCTTTCGGAAGCCCTGTCGGGGACATCTCTTGAAGAGGAACGCGGAGCCCTTTTCAACCGCCTAACCGGCCTCGTCCGTTCCCTGCAGGAAGCGGAGAGGTTGAAGCCCTATTCCCCCGGGATCAAGCAGCAGTGGGAGCAGTTCGATCAGTATCTCAACGACGTGATCTGGCGAAGAAGAGGCCCCGGCCCCCACAATGTGTGACGGTACTCATAACATAGGCACGTGGGAACATGCCTGCACAATTGCGCGCAGCCGCCTAGGAGAAGGCGTACAGGGGTTGCCGCTCGATTGCCTCACCCAACGGCAGTTCATGCTCCTCCAGTGCCGCACGGTCGAAGGTGACACCGTGTCCCGGCGCTGAGCCGGGTACATATCGCCCATTCGAAATTATCATCGGCGTTGATGTCGCAGCAAAGTCGAAAAGGTTGAGCCCGAAGATATTCTCCACGTGCATAGCGTTGGGGAGCGCGGCTGCCAGGTGGACCGACAGTTCCAGCGCGCCGTGCGGCGAAATGGGAATGCCGGCCGCAGCACCCAGGGCGGCGATCTTCAGGAACTCGGTGATGCCGCCGACTTTCCAGACATCCGGCTGGAGATAGTCGGCGGCTCTGCGGCTCACATAGTTCCAGAACTCGAAACGGTTGCAGAGCTGCTCGCCCATGGCAATCGGCATGCCCGTCACGTCGCGCAGCTTCGCGTGACCTTCGATGTCGTCGGACAAGAGCGGCTCCTCGATGAAGAGGGGGGCGGCCTCCAGCAGGATGCGGATGCGCTGAGTCGCCTCGCCCACCGACCATTTCTGGTTGGCATCGAGCATCAGCAAGCCATTGTCGCCGATGACCCTGCGGACCGCCAGGCAGCGCTGGAGATCCTCGTAGAGGCCGGGGCGGCCGATCTTGATCTTGAAGGAGGTGTAGCCCTCGCCCGCTTGGGCGCGGACCTGCTCCACCAACTCGTCCAAGGAAAGATGCAGGTTTATGGCGCTGGCATAGACCTCAACACTTTCCCTGGCGCCGCCCAGAAGCCGGTGCAGCGGCTCCCCGGCGCTCTTGGCCTTAAGATCCCACAGGGCGATGTCGATCGCCGAAATCGCAAGCGTGGTGATGCCGGCGGGGCCTGCCGCATGACACTCCATCCACAGCCGCTGCCAGATCCGTTCGGTGTTGCGGGGGTCCAGTCCCACGAGCATCGGAGCGAGATAGCCGGTAATCAAGGCATGCACCGCTGCAGCCCCCACACCCGCTGTCGTGCACCAGCCGACGCCTGTCTCACCCTCATCGGTCTCCACCTCGATCACGACCAGTTCGCGATGGGTCATCGTCACCCGGCTGGATGAGACCACTTGCTTGAGGGGCATCCGGAATGCCCTGCAGGTCGCCCGTCTTATTTTCATGATGTGGCTCCAGTCGCGCGCGAAAAGGTTGCGTTCGCGCATTATGGAAGGCCGTACGGACCACCGCGCCCCGTTGTGAGGCTTGTTCCGGCTGGCGGAACAGTCTCCGTTATAGGTTTTGGAGCCCGCGCTGAAAGCTATGGTCTGCCCCCAGCGATGACCCTGAACCGAAGACGAGCTTCAAAGCATGCGTTATCTGAAATTCAACGTCGACATCGCCTCCGGACTACTGTTCGCGATTTTCGGCGGCTGGTTCAGTGCGAGTTCATTCCTCAATCTCAACCTTGGCAATGCGTTCCGCATGGGACCGGGTTTCTTTCCCGCAATCGTCGGCGGGCTACTTTTCGCGCTCGGTCTTGCGATCGCGATAAAGGGCTGGCGTGAGGAATGCGAGACGGTCGAACCGGCCACCGTACCGTGGAGAGGCGTGGTGCTCCTGCCTGTCGGGCTCATCCTGTTCGGTGCCGCGATGCGACCATTGGGCCTTGGTATTGCCCTTCTCACGCTCTGCTTCTGCTCGGCCATGTCGGTCAAGGGCATGACCCTAGCAAGGGCCGCCGTTCTGTCGGCCGCCATCACCGCGCTCTCCATCGCGATCTTCCACATCGGGCTCGGCCTCAACCTGCCGCTCGTCGGCGACTGGCTGCGATAGGGAGGCGGCGTTGGAGTTCATCTCGAATCTTTCGCTCGGCTTTTCCGTAGCGTTTGCCCTGCAAAACATCTTCTTCTGCTTCATCGGCGTCCTTGGAGGCACGTTGGTGGGTGTCCTGCCGGGTGTGGGACCGCTCGCCACCATCGCGATCCTTTTGCCCGTGACGTTCTCGATGGCGCCGGATTCGGCGCTGATCATGCTGGCAGGAATCTATTACGGGGCCCAATATGGCGGATCGACAACGGCAATCCTGCTCAACCTTCCGGGCGAGGCGTCGTCGGCGATCACCACGCTCGACGGCTATCAGATGGCCAGACGGGGACGCGCGGGGGCGGCGCTTGCCACCGCAGCACTTGCCTCGTTTTTGGCAGGCACGATTGCCACCGTGATTGTGGCGCTTTTCGCCACGCCTTTGACGAAGGTTGCGATGGCCTTCCGGCCTCCGTCCTACTTCTCGATGATGGTGCTGGGGCTTATTGCCTCTGTGGTTCTCGCCCATGGTTCTGTGCTCAAGGCGATCGCCATGGTCATGCTTGGCCTCTTGCTCGGGATCATCGGCACCGACATGTACACCGGCACCACCCGCCTCGACATGGGCATGCTCGAGCTTGCCGAAGGCGTGAACTTCGTCGCTCTTGCGATCGGCCTGTTCGGCATCGCCGAAATCCTGCGCAATCTCGAGAGCCCGGAAAACCGCGACGTTCTGACGGACAAGGTCAATGGATTATGGCTTTCCCTGAAGGATCTGAAGCGGATCGTCATGCCCTCGCTGCGCGGTACGGCCATCGGCTCCGCACTGGGCATTCTCCCGGGCGGCGGAGCGATGCTGTCCTCCTATGCGGCCTATATCATCGAAAAGAAGGTCTCACGAAACCGCGGCGAAATGGGCAATGGCGCGATTGAAGGCGTCGCAGCGCCCGAAGCCGCCAACAACGCCGGCTCGCAGACCGCCTTCATTCCCATGCTGACGCTAGGGCTGCCGTCCAATGCCGTGATGGCGCTGATGATCGGCGCCATGATCATCCAGGGCATCCAGCCGGGGCCGGACATCATCATCAAGCAGCCCAACATGTTCTGGGGACTGATCGTGTCCATGTGGATCGGCAATCTGATGCTGATCGTGCTCAACCTGCCGCTGATCGGCCTGTGGGTCCGGTTCCTGACGGTGCCCTATCCGGTGCTCGTGGTCGCCGTGATGGCCTTCAGCGCCGTCGGCATCTATTCGGCCTCGGGCACCCTGTTTTCCATGTACGAGCTCGGCTTCTTCTCGCTGCTCGGCTACGTCTTCATGCGCCTGGGCTGCGAACCGGCGCCGCTGGTCCTGGGCTTCATCCTCGGGCCGATGATGGAGGAGCAGCTGCGCCGCAGCATGCTGATGTCGCGCGGCGATCCGACCGTGTTCCTGACGGAGCCGATCAGCCTCTGTTTCCTGATTGCCGCAGCGGCCGCATTGCTGCTCATCACCGCTCCGGCCATTGCCCGCCGGCGCGAAGAAGCCTTCAGCGAGGAATAAGCCATGAAGGATGAGCAGACCATGCGTCCCTTCGAGGGTATAAGGGTTCTCGACATCACCCATGTGCTTGCCGCGCCCTTCGCCACCTATCAGCTTGCGGTGTTCGGCGCCGACGTCATCAGGATCGAAAATCCGCACGAGCCCGACCAGACACGGACCGACGGCAGCGACCCGGCGCTTTCGGCCGAGAAGATCGGCACGCACTTCATCATCCAGAACGGCGGCAAGCGCTCGCTGACACTCGATCTCAAAACGCCCGCTGGGCGGGAGGTCCTGCGCCGCCTCGTGCCGACGGCCGACGTGCTGGTGGAAAATTTCCGCCCCGGCGCGATGAAGGCGCTCGGGCTCGGCTACGAGGACCTGCGCGAGCTCAATCCGCGTCTGATCTACGCTTCCATGTCGGCCTTCGGACAGGACGGCCCCAGGGGAGGGCAGACCGGCTACGACCAGGTGATCCAGGCCGTCTCTGGGCTGATGATGGTCAATGGAACCGCGGACATTGTGCCGATGAAGGTCGGAACGCCGGCCGTCGATTATGCGACCGGCACGATGGGAGCCTTCGCCATCGCCTCCGCGCTGCTACAGCGCGAAAGAACCGGGCGCGGGCAGTACATCGATCTGTCCATGCTCGACACGGCCCTAATGCTGCTCGGCGCACATCTGACCAATTACAGCCGTTCGGGGCGGGCGCCCAAGGCGGGCGGCAACCGCCACGAGTTTGCAACGGTCGGCCTTTACGATACCGCCGACGGCCAGGTTCAGATCGCGGCGATCAACCTGCGGCAGCAACGACGGTTCTGGCGGCTGCTTGGGCACCCGGAACTGGTGAAGAACAACAATGAAGAGCGCAGGGCCGACGCCGAGCGCGAACGGGAGATCCTGCGGCCCATCCTGATGACGAAGACCGCCCAGGAATGGGAAGACTGGTTCCAGGCCAACCATATCCCCGCCGCACGCATCTGGACCCTGCCGGAGACGCTTGCGCATCCGCAGCTCGAAAGCCGGGACGTGTTGCACCAGTTCATCGACGCGCCGGGCATTCCAGGCTCAATCACGGTGCCCAAGGCGGCCTTCAAGCTTGCCCATGGCGGCGCGCAGATGGACCGCCCGCCGCCCAGGATGGGAGAGCACAGCGAAAGTCTGCTTAAAGAACTCGGATACTCGGCGGAAGAAATCGCTGAACTCAAAAATTCGCGCACGATCTGACATCCCATGGGAGGACCCCCAATGAAACTCTTGTCTTTGCTTGCAGCGTTCACGCTGGCCCTTGCAGGGCTTGGCACCAGCGCAACCGCACAGGAAGCGGCCTATCCCAACGATCTCGTCCGCATTGTCGTCGGCTCCTCGCCCGGCGGCACGGCCGACACCGTTTCGCGGCTGATCGCCGAGGCCCTGACGGAAAAGTTCGGCCAGACATTCGTCGTCGAAAACCTGCCGGGTGCCGGCGGCGCGCTGGCGGCGAAGACCGTCAAGACGGCCGCGCCGGACGGGTATACGATTCAGTTCATCTTTTCCTCGTTCTCGATCCTGCCGTCCCTCAATCCCGCGGTCGGGTACGACCCGGTGAAGGATTTCGAGCCGATCGCCATGGTCTCGTCCGCACCCAATCTGCTGCTGGTGCATCCCTCCTTCGAGGTGTCCACGCTGGCCGAATGGATCGAGAAGGTGAAGGCGAACCCCGGTAAATTCGATTATGGCAGCGGCGGGATCGGCTACAGCCAGCATCTGTCGATGGAGATGCTCCTGCAGTCCATCGACGGCGAGGCGGTTCACATTCCCTATTCCGGCAGTGGCGATCTCCTGGGTGCCCTGATTTCCGGCCAGGTGCCCTTCGCCTTCGATACGCTGACCACCGCCATACCTCATATCGAATCCGGAGCGCTCATTCCGCTTGCGACCACGAGCGCCGAACGGTCCGAAATCCTGCCTGACGTTCCTGCGGTAGGCGAGGAGGTGCCGGGTTACGAGTTGACTGCCTGGAACGGCTTCGTCGCACCGGCCGGCACGCCGAAGGAAATCATCACAGCGCTCAACGATGCCATCACCGAATATCTCCAGAGCGATGAGGCCAAGGCCTTCTTCGAAAAGCTCGGAACGAAGATCGACGCCAGCACCCCGGAAGAATTCAAGGAGACGATCTCCGGGGATTACGAGAAATTCGCCAAGGTCATCGAAAAAGCCGGTATCACCGCACAATAGACGGGGGCAGGGCGCGAGGTCTGACGTGTCGCTCGCGCCCGGGCAACGGCTGACACCGTTTGGAGCTACATTCATGACGATCCAGCACACCGTTCCTGCAGAGGTGCTCGGCCAGTTCGTGGCAGACCTTTTTGAAGCGGCGGGTCTTTCCGCCCAAGCGGCTAGGCGGGTCACCGACGCGTTGATCGAGGCCGACTTGTCCGGCAGGGGTTCCCACGGCGTCTTGCAGGCCGACCGTTATCTCGCCCGTCTCATGTCCGGGGCGATGTCGACGGCCGAAAAGCCGCATATCGTCAGCGAATCCGGTGGAGCGGTGGTGCTCGATGCGGCGTATATGGAGGGCCATCTGGCCGCCGAGGAAGCCATCGCCATAGGCATAGCCAAGGCACGCGAGAATGGTGTCGCCGCCGTGGCCGTGCGCAACGCCCAGCACATGGGGGTGGCGGGACGCTATGTGCGGATTGCGGCGGAAGCCAGTTGTGCCGCCATAGCGATGGGCAATGCCAAGCCGGTCATGCCTGCACCTGGCGGTGCCGAGCGCCTGGTCGGGACCAATCCCCTTGCCATTGGCATTCCGGCTAGCGGAAACCCGATCGTCATGGACATGGCCACGACGGCGGGCACCTTCGGGCGCGTTCGCGAGGCACACGCGGCCGGCCAACCCCTTCCGGAGGGCTGGGCAGTCGACGCCGAGGGAAAGCCGACGATCGACCCAGCGGCCGCCATGGCGGGCATGCTCCTTCCCATGGGAGGAGCGAAAGGTTTCGCGCTTTCCTTCGCCATCGACCTCATGGCCGGGCTCCTGTCCAGCGGTGCATGGGGCGACAAGCTCGGCGAGGCCGGTGACGATACCACCAAGCCGCAGGTGTCATCCTACCTTTTCATCGTTCTGGACATCGCGCATTTCCGTGCGCTCCCAGGCTTTGTGGAGGAGGCTGACGCGGCGGTAAGGCGGGTGCGCCAATCGAAGCGAGCGTCCGGTGTCAAGCGCCTTTACACGCCGGGAGAGCGCAGCGCCGAAGCGCTCGCCAAGAGCAACGGAATGGTGAAACTTGCGCCGGCGGTCGCAAAGGCCCTGAGCGAGAAGGCGCGGGCTCTTGGCGTGGCCATTCCGCCCGCGCTTGAGGGTGAGGCAAGCACAGCCGCTATGGGATAGTGTTGGTGAGGCGGGCGCGATAAGTCGGTCCGCGCGCAGGGCACGGCAATATCTTTGGGCGACGCGTCGATCGCTGGGAGGAGAAATCATGCACGAACGGGATTCAGCCCGACCGGGGGCAACCTTCAGTTCAAACATGCTCGCCGGAAGCATTTTTCTGTTTTTCGGCGCAGCCGCCATGGTCCTCGGCTGGGGCTATGGTCTCGGTACGATGAGGCAGCCAGGAAGCGGTGCCCTCCCCGTCGTCATAGGCAGCGCGCTGGTTGCATTGGGCATCGTCCAACTCCTCGGAGCGGTGCGGGAAGCCGCAATGACGGCCGGTGCGCCAGCATTCCGCCGCTCTGAGCTGCGCCCGCTGGTGCTGATCCTCGGCGCCGTGTTCGCCTTCGCGGTGCTGATACTGCCTGCCGGCCTCATTCCCGCGCTGGTCGCACTCATCGTCATTTCGTGGTTTGCCCAGAAGGGCGGCCCGAAATGGGAAATCGCCGGCGCAATGGCGCTCGTCATCGCTGTCATCATCGCGATCTTCAAATACGGCCTGGGGCTGCCCCTACGGCTCTTCGTCTGGGGGTTCTAGAAGCATGGACGTCGTATCCCTCCTCGCCACGGGACTGCAGGTCGCCCTCAATCCAGTCAACCTGCTTTATTGCCTGATCGGCGTAAGCCTCGGTACGGCGATCGGCGTGCTGCCGGGCGTGGGTCCCGTAATTACCATCGCACTCCTGCTGCCGCTCAGCTTCGGCCTGCCGGTGGAATCCTCCATCATTCTGCTGGCCGGCATCTATTACGGGGCCTCCTATGGCGGTTCGACCACGTCCATCCTGGTCAACCTTCCGGGCGAAGCCTCTTCCGCAGTAACCTGCATCGACGGCCACCAGATGGCCAAGAAGGGCAGAGCGGGCGCTGCCTTGGCGGTGGCCGCGCTTGGGTCCTTCTTCGCCGGCACGGTGGGGACCCTGCTGATCGCGCTTGCCGGCCCGCCGCTTGCAGCCATTGCCATGCGCTTCGGCGCGGCCGAATATGCGGCGCTGGTGTTCGCCGCGCTGCTCATGGTCGCGACCATGACCCGAGGCGGAGCGGTCAAGGGAATTGGAGCCGCGTTGCTCGGCATCATATTCGGCCTCGCCGGTGCGGACGTCATGACCGGCGTCTTCCGCTTCACTTTTGGCGCGCCGGAGCTGCGCGACGGCATAGACTTTGCAGCGCTGGCGGTGGGTCTGTTCGCTATCGCCGAGATCATCGACAACATCTCCTCGCCGTCGCACGACAACAGCTCGACGAGCGCCATCGGCAGGCTGTGGCCAACGAAAGATGATTTCCGCAAGGCCTGGCCCGCCGTCCTGCGCGGCACCGGCATAGGTGCGCTGCTTGGCGTGCTGCCCGGGGCCGGCGTTGCCATGAGTTCTTTCTCGGCCTACATGGTTGAAAAGAACGTTGCGAAAGAGCCGGAACGGTTTGGCGAAGGCGCAATTGAGGGTGTGGCGGCACCGGAATCTGCCAACAACGCGGCCGCGCAGACCGGCTTCATCCCCACATTGCTGCTCGGCATCCCCGGCAGCCCGGTGATGGCGCTGCTGCTCGGCGCGTTCATGATCCACGGCGTGGCGCCCGGGCCCCGGATGATGAGCGAGCATGCACCACTCTTCTGGGGGCTGATCGCCTCCATGTGGATCGGCAACCTGTTCCTCGTCCTGCTGAACCTGCCACTGATCGGCCTCTGGGTTCGCCTCCTCAAGGTTCCCTACCACTGGCTCTACGTATTCGTACTCGCCTTTGCCTGTGTCGGCGTCTTCACCATGGGATCGTCGGCGTTCCAGGTTTACGTGCTCATCTTCTTCGGCCTGCTCGGCTATCTGCTCAAGGCGGCGGGACTGAGCCCAGCCCTCTTCATCCTCGGCTTCATTCTCGGGCCGATGTTCGAGGAGAATTTCCGGCGCGCCATGGCCGTATCCCACGGCGATCCGCTGGTTTTCTTCCAGCGCCCGATTAGCCTGATATTCATCCTGCTGGGCCTGGCGATCCTCGCCCTCGCCATGACGTCCTTCGTGCGCCGCGGCCGCGAGGAGGCGGCCGAGGGTTAGTCGGGAAGAGTCCCAATCAGGCGGTGGCGTCAGGGCGGCTTCGGCTCAATGCCGCGCCGTTCTCAGAGGCGAAAAGAGCTTGTCGAGATCGGAAACCTGGTCGAGGCCCATGATGGCCTCGATCAGCGTGTTCGCCAGCGAGGCGGAGATGACGCCGTCGACATTGGCGCGGAACTTCTCCACATACACCGAAGCCGGCGCCGGGTTCCTGGCCGTGCCCAGCATATCCTCGATGGTGTGGCTGATCGTTCGCCCATCCTGAAAGATCACCGAAACCACGCCGCGCGAGCGCGAGGTGTCGGCGGCCGCGATCGGATCGGCGACATGGACGACCTTGTCCGCCAGAGCGTTGATCCGCGGATCCCTCAGGCTGCTTTCGGCATAGGCATTCTTGTCGAACCGGCCGAGAACCAGCGCCTCGGCCACCGTGTGCTGAAGGCTGATCCGTCCGTGCCAAGAGGTTAGTGGCCGCCGCTTTTCCTCTACCGGTTCGCAGACAGTATGGAACGAGCGCGGCATGATCTCGCAGCGGACCTCCGCGATCTGATCAAGATCGATCGCATGGTCTGCCCTCAAGTTGAGGGCTGCCGCGATGAAGGGCATCAGCGTGTAGGCACAGGGATAGAGCTTGGTTGCAATTGCAAGGGATTCCCAATGCGTTCCCAGCCTATCCGTAAGCTGTGCGAACCTGAACTCGGGCTGGGATTGCACGTAGCTCCTGAACCAGCCAAACTTACCTTCGAATACCTTGCCCGGCCCCGAGATTCCATGCGCGGCTAGTGCCATGGAGCGGATAGCCGCGGCCGCGGCAAATCCCACGTGCAGCGTTTTGGTCGAGGTGCCTTCCTCGAACGATGCGATGGAGCCGGCTGACAGGCTTGCCGCCGTTCCCACGGCATCGACGGTCTGGCGCAGGGAAAGCCCGCGCAGCCTTGCGGCGGAATAGGTGGCGCCGAACACGCCGTAGACGCTGGTGGGGTGAAGGCCGAGTTCGTGCATCCGGATCGGCGAGACAAGCCCGAGCCGGCACAGGATTTCCGAGCCTATGATGACGGCCTCCAGCCACTGGCGGCCGGAAAGCCCGAGCGCCTGCGCAAGCGGCAGGCTTGCAGAGACGATGACGCCGGTGGGGTGGATGTTGCTGGCGATGTGGGTGTCGTCGAACTCGAGCACCGCCGAGGCTACGCCATTGACGAAAGCAGCCCCTGCAAGCGACGTTTGGGCCGGCGACATGAGGGCGTAAGCCCCGGTGCCGCCCGCATCGGCATCGGCATGAGCGCGTTCCGCAGCGGCCACCGTTGGATGGCTGTAGGTGGCGATCATGACACCGATGATGTCGAGGATGCGCAACTTGGCGTTTTCGATCACCTCGGCGGGAGCGTCTTCCAGGGAAAACGCCAGAGCCCATTCCGCAAGCTTCGTGCTCAACGTCGTCATTGATGGAGTATCCCGAATGGCGGCAGACGAACAAAGGTCCGGCGGCATACCGATACCGCCGGACCGAAAGGATGCCGGACGCTACTGCTTCAGCCCCATCTTGCGCAGCAGCTCATCGTAATTGTGATATTCGGCCTCGAGATCCGCCTGAAGATCGCTTCCGCCTAAGAAACGCGGCGTGACGCCGGAGCGAACCAGAAGCTCGGTGAACTCCGCGGTTTTGCTGGCGTCTTCCAGCGCGCTTTCGAGAAGTGCGATGAGTTCCTCAGGCATTCCCGCTGGCCCCATGATCATCTGCAGGCCGGTCCCACGGATGGAGGGATAGCCGGCCTCGGCCAGTGTCGGAACGTCGGGGAAGTCCTCAAAGCGCTTGTCGCCGGGCACGGCCAGCGGGGTCACCGCACCCTGGCGCGCCTGCGGGATGGCGGCAGCATCGAGCATGAACTGCACGTCGCCTGAAAGGACGGCCTGGACTACCTGAGATGCGCCCGAATAGGGAATGTGGTTGGCCTCGATGCCGATATTGGCGAGCATGTCGACAGTGGCGATATGGCCCGTCGAACCGACGCCAACCGAACCGAAATTGAGCTCGCCCGGATGCTCCTTGGCATAGGCTACGAACTCCTCGAAGTTGCTCACGGGCAGAGACTTGGAGGCGACCAGCATGCGCGGCGCTTCACTCACATTGGCAATCGCCACGAGATCTTTAAGGGGATCAAATCCCACCGGTGCCAAATGCGGAGCGGTGGTGATGATCGCGTTGCCCGCAAGCAGCAGGGTCGACCCGTCGGGTGCCGCCCTCGCAACGCGCTCGGCGCCGATCGTTCCGCTGGCGCCCCCGACATTCTCCACGATGAAGTCAGCCGTGAATCGTTTGCTCAATTCGTCGGCGACGAGGCGACCGACCGTATCGCCGGTGCCCCCGGCCGAATAGGGAACAACGACGGTCACCGTATCGACGGGGTAGGGCTGTTGCTCCTGTGCCGTTGCCACAGGTGCAGATAACGCCGAAGTGAAAAGCGCAGTCAGCGCGGCAACCAATCGTTTCATGTTGTTTCCTCCCAAAGGTGCAGATTGCCGGGCATTATGCGCTGACGGCTAGTCTGTCGACAGCGAGTGCCAGCCATTCCACCTGCCGGAATCGTGCAGATGCCAGCGGCTATCGATCTACGCCAGTGAACTCTTGTTGATCCTTGCAAGATCCTGCGAGATCTCCCGGGCCGTCGCCTGCAGCACGGGGACGTACCGTTCGCATGCCTCGCTCAGGGAGGAGAAGGCGGAAGTGAAATAGGTAAGCCCGAAGCTCGCGATCACGCGGCCCGACTCGTTCAGGATCGGCACCGCGATCGTATTGGAGTTCTTGGGCTCCACATGCGGCGATCGTACGGCATAACCCTGGCGCCTAACCTGGGCGACCAGCTTGTTGAGCCTCTCGGGTTGGTGGGCGAGACTGTCCTCCGGATCGTTGGACTTGCGCAGCATGTCGACAATGAGCTCGAATTCCTCACGCGGCGTGAAGGCAAGATAAGCGAGCCCCATGCCGCGAGTGATCAGCGGCAGCCGCATGTTTACGGTCTTGTGGAACGGCGACATAGTGCTGTCCGGCACGGTGCTGAAACGCACCACCACCGCATCCCTATCGAGCAGCGAAATCGAAACCGGCCACTGATGCTTGCGCGTGACCGCGATCGCCCAAGGCCGGCCCGCCTCGACCACCATCGGCTCCTTGTGGAACCCGGAACTCAATGAGCTGACCAGCGCGCTGACCTGATAGCCTCCCAGCCGCGGGTCGTTTTCCACATAGCCAAGTTCCTCGAACGTCCTGAGAATGCGCACAAGCGTCGCCTTCGGCAGGCCTGTTCGGGCGTGCAGATGGGCGATGGACGTGTAGGGCTGCATATTCATCTCCTGCAGCACGAGCATCGCCCGCTCAATCGCCCGTATACCCATCTCGAACGGCCCCTATTCCACCAGACGGAACATTGAAATGGCATACGTTGTGATGTCGCTGAGTCAAGCTCTAAGCCCAAGTTGCGTAGTGCAACGGAGGTCCAGATGGGTTCGGCGGAAAATCGTGAGGCGGCGCGCGCTTTGATGGCGCAGATTGACGACGCGCAGGCTGACAGGCTTCTGCGCGGTGCGGTGGACCTTCACGTTCACTCCGGTCCATCGACCATGCCGCGGCAGGTCGATCACTTCCAGGCCGTGGAAGAAGCGGCCGCGGCCGGTATGCGCGGCATTCTTTTCAAGGACCATCATTATTCCGTCGCTCCGTTCATCCCGCTCATGGAACGGGTGCTCGGGCACTTGAACGTGGCGATGTATGGTGGCCTTGTGCTCAACAACAGCACGGGCGGGTTCAACCCATTCGTTGTGGATGCCCAGCTCAAGCAGGGCGCCAAGCTGATCTGGATGCCGACGGCCCAAGCCGCCAATCACATCCGCAGCTCCCACCGCAAGCAGCGGCTTGCCTCCAATGTGCAGCTCAGGCCTTCTCCCGGCCTCACCGTCGTCGATCCCTATGGGGAGATTCTTGATGAGGTGAAGCAGATCCTGGATTCGATCGCCGAGTTCGATGCGATCCTCTCCTCGGGCCACCTTCACGTCTGGGAAATCTGGAAGCTGTTCACGGAGGCCAAGAAGCGCGGCGTCAAGCGGCTCCTGGTCAACCATCCCATGTATGGCCTGCACTTCACCTATGAAGACATCAAGGAGATGGCCGAATTCGGCGCGCTCATAGAGCAGTCGGCGTGCCTTTACATCGATTCCCGCTTCAATGTGTTCTCACCAGAGGAACTGAGGGAGCACATCCTGGCGGCAGGCGTCGCCCATTCCTCGATCGGGTCCGATCTCGGGCAGGTGGACAACCCCACCCCGGTGGAAGGGCTGCGGCAAGCGATCAAGCTTTGCCTCGCGCTCGGCTTTTCGGAGGACGACGTGCGCATGATGGTGCGCGACAATCCCGCCAGGCTGGTGGGGCTGGACGTCGAATAGGGGAATGAAATGACCGCGGGAGGAGTGAAAGTGGAACCGGATATGGCCGACGTCGAGCAAGAGGCGGCGCAGTTCGAATCCGGGCCGCGCAATCTCTCCGGTCTGCCACGGCTCATCGTCCGAATCATCGCGGCAATCATCCTGATCCTGGCGGTGAACCAGACTTTCAATCTGGGCTTCCTCGTCGGCTGGACGCTGATCGACCTGCGTTACTACTACGCGATGATCGCGCTGGGCCTGTTCGCCTGCTTTATGGTCTATCCCCTGCGCTCCGGCCGCCTCGATTCTCCGCCTGCATGGTACGACTGGGTGCTGGGAGTGGCCGCCCTTGTCGTGTGCGGATATTTCTTCGCCAACGCGTTCAACATCGCCCTGCGCGGCTGGGAGATGGCACCGCCGGAGTTGGCCGTCTACTTCTCCTTTGCATTGTGGCTCCTGGTACTGGAGGGTGGACGGCGTGCTGGCGGACTGCCGTTGGCTATCATTGTCGGGGTACTGTCGCTCTATCCCATCTACACCGACTATTTGCCAACTGCGATTGCCGGCTTCGGCTCTCCGCCGAGTTACACGGCCGCCTATCACGCGATGGGTTCGGAAAGCATCCTCGGCATCCCGCTTCGCACCTTCGCACAGCTTATCATAGGCTTCCTGCTGTTCGGCGCCGCCTTGCAGCAGACGGGCGCCGGCTCGTTCTTCATGAACCTGTCCTTCGCGCTTTTGGGTAAGGTGCGTGGCGGCCCTGCCAAGGTGGCAATCTTTTCGAGTGGACTGCTTGGCTCGATGAGCGGCAGCGTCATCACCAACGTGCTGACGACCGGGGTGATGACGATTCCTGCCATGCGGCGGACAGGCATCCGCGGCACGGTAGCGGCCGGCGTCGAGACCTGTGCCTCGACCGGCGGCGTCCTGATGCCGCCCATCATGGGCGCGACGGCCTTCGTCATGGCTTCGTTCATGAACGTGCCTTATGCCGAAATAGCGCTTGCCGCGGTCATACCGTCAGTCCTCTACTTCTTCGGCCTCTTCGTGCAGATCGACGGGCTTGCCGCCAGGGAGAACCTGAAGGGTTTGCCGGCGGACGAACTGCCCTCGCTTCGCACGACCCTCAAGGAGGGCTGGTATTACATCTTCGCGTTCGGGCTGCTCATCTACATGCTTCTGGTCATGCGGCGCGAGGCGCTGGCGCCCTTCTATGCCACGCCGCTGCTCATCCTGCTGAACCAGCTTTTCTCGAAACGCCATCGCTGGAGCTGGGCGGATGTCGGCCGCTTCTTCGACGCTCTCGGCGCGCTGTTCGCCAATATGGTCTGCATCCTCGCCGCCGTCGGCATGATCATCGGTGCGTTGTCGATGACGGGCGTGGCTGCCACGCTGGTCAACGACCTCCTACGCCTTGCGGGCGGCAGCCCGACGCTTCTGCTTCTGATGGGTGCCATCACCGGCCTGATCCTCGGCACGGGCATGACTTCGACCGCGGCCTATATCTTTCTGGCGATCCTCCTCGCTCCCGCGCTCATACAAGTCGGCCTCGAACCGATGGCCGTCCACATGTTCATCTTCTACTGGGGTATGCTGTCCTTCATCACGCCGCCCGTGGCTCTCGGCGCATTTGCGGCAGCGTCCCTCGCAAAAACGCCGCCGATGCAGACGGGGTTTGAGGCCATGCGGCTCGGCAGCGTCATCTACTTCGTTCCCTTCCTCTTCGTTTACGAGCCCGCGCTGGTGTTACAGGGAAGCGCCGCGACGATCGCCCTCTACACCGCCCTCGCGCTGGCAGGCGTTGCGCTCTTTGCCTACGCCATGCAGGGATATCTGCCCCTGGTCGGGCCGCTTTTTCCGTCGCGATGGTATGGAATTCCGCTACGCATTGTCCTGCTTGTCGCGGCCATACTGATCGCGATGCCGGCCGACATCATTCCCGGATGGACGGACCTGGACCTCGTCCTGCTTGCACTCGCGCTCGTCGTCCCGGTGGTCGTATTCGCACTTTTCGAGAACCAGAGCGCGGTGCGCCAATCCACTTCCGCGTAAGCCCTATATTTCAAGGAGACGCACGTGAAATTTGGCACCATCAATCACGACGGCCGACAAGCCCTGGTCATACGCCGGGGCAGTGCGGCCGTACTCTTGTCCGAACTCTATGAGTCGGCCGGGCTGGGGCCGGCACCCGCGACAATGAATGAGCTCATCGAAGGCGGAGAAGCGGAACTCGCCCGCGCCCGCCAAGCGCTGGAGACGGGCAAGGCAACCGAGTTGGACGAAGCTACGCTCGACTGGCTGGCGCCGCAAACGCGACCCTCGAAGATCATCGGGGTGGCCTTCAACAATATGGGGATCCGCAAATCGGCTCACCGCGATCCAGGCGTGCCAAACTTCTTCCTGAAAGCGCCCTCCTGCCTGACGGGGCACAACAAGCCGATCATCATCGAAGAGCATTTCGGCGATACAATTCCCGAATTGGAGCTTGCCGCTGTGATCGGCAGGCGTTGCCGAAAGATTTCTGTGGAGGAGGCACGTGACGCCATCTTCGGTTACACGATCACCAACGACGTGACCTCGCACGGGCTGAAATTCGGGCTCGACTCGATCGCCACCACACGCGAACCCGATCTGATCCGCCCCCATCATCTTGCCTGGCGCAAGCGGCACGGGGATGACGACCGGGACGTATATTTCGTCTATCATGCGCGCTCCAAGGCCACCGACACGTTCGGTCCGATGGGTCCGTGGCTGACCACGGCTGACGAAGTGGCGGACCCGAACAATCTGGAAGTGAAGGGCTGGTTCGACGGTGAGCCCTTTGCGGTCGACTCCACATCGAGCTACCGGTTCAGGATCGAGGAAGTGGTTGCCGAGGCTAGCCGCTATTTCACCCTGCAACCTGGCGACGTGATCTGCTTCGGCACCTCGGCCAAGGGCGTGGGCAAGTTCCCAAACGGCCACCGCTCTGTCAACATGCACAAGCTTGCAGGCGTCATCGACATCGAGATTGAAGGCCTCGGCCGTCTCTCAAACCCCGTGGTGCATGATTGGGAGCGCTAAATGCGTGTGGTTGAAGTCGAGCGGCCCGGAGGCCCGGAGGTGCTACGCTTTGCCGAGCAGCCCCGCCCGGCCGCCGGACCCGGAGAGGTGGTCATCCGTGTCGTCGCCGCAGGCGTCAACCGCCCCGACATCCAGCAGCGGCGCGGTCTCTATCCGCCGCCGCCCGACGCTTCTTCGATCCTCGGCCTGGACGTTGCCGGGATCATTGAGGAGGTTGGCCCCGAGGTTAAGGGCATCTCCCAAGGTGACACGGTATGCGCCCTAGTCAATGGCGGGGGCTATGCGGAATATTGCCGGGTTCCGGCGGTGCAGTGCATGCCGATACCACGCGGCCTCACCTTCGTTGAGGCTGCCTCCCTGCCGGAAGTGTTCTTCACCGCGTGGAACAACATCATCTGGCTCGGACGGCTCGGAGCTGGCGAGTCGCTCCTCATTCAGGGCGGAACCAGCGGCGTGGGAATGGCCGGCATCCAGATCGCCCGGCGGCTGCGGAACGCCACCGTCTATGCTACGGCGGGTACGGCCGAGAAACGGCAGGTCTGTCTCGATATCGGCGCGCATGCCGCGATCGACTACAAGGGCAAGTGGGAAGAAGAAATTCGCGCGCTGACAGGCGGCGAAGGCGTCAACGTCATTCTCGACGCACAGGCCGGACCCTACACGCAAAAGCAGCTCGACCTGTTGAGGCCCGACGGCCGGCTTGTCTTCATCGCCAGCCATCTTGGCGAGACGGCCGAGGTCAACATCCGGTCGGTCGTCCGGCGCCGGCTCACGCTTTGCGGTTCCACCCTGCGTCCCCGCCCTCCCGAATACAAGGGCAGACTCGCCGCCGAACTGGTGGAGCACGTCTGGCCGCTCATCGAGGACGGAAGCATCGTGACCCGGATCCACGCCGTTTTCCCGTTCGATGAGGTGCGGGAGGCGCATGCGCTGCTCGACCGCAACGAGCAGATCGGCAAGGTCGTGCTGGCGGTCGACACGGCCCTTGCGGAATCCGTGCCGCGTGCCAACGCCCTGACGGGAGTGTGATCATGTTGACGGTCGAGCGCGCCATCGATCTCAAGGCGCATGCGGGCAAGGTGCTGGGCTCTTCCGACTGGGTCACGGTGGAACAGGAGGCCATCGACACCTTTGCGCGCCTTACGGGAGACGATCACTGGATCCATGTGGACCGCGAGCGCGCCAGGCGGGAAATGCCAGGCGGCCGGACCATCGCCCACGGCCTTTACCTGCTTTCGCTCATCCCTTTTCTCCAACGCTCGATCTATGCGGTGCGCCGCCGCGGACGGGGCCTGAACTACGGCTATGACCGCGTACGCTTCGTGTCCCCCGTACAGGAAGGCAGCCGCGTCAGGCTGACCCTGAAACTGATCGATGCGGCACCGCACCCGCGCGGCACCCGCGTGGAGACGGAAACCACCATAGAGCTGGAGGGGTCCGACAGGCCGGCGCTTGTGGCATCGAACATCCTGCTGATCGAGGACGAATGATGGAAATGGCATCTTCGGGGGCCGAGGAGGGTCGCCTCCTCGCCACGATCCTGGACCAGGGGCTCGAGCGCCAGAGGGACGAGGCGCTGAGATGCGGCGAGACGAGCCTGAGCTGGGGCGAGCTGCGCCGGGCGGTGCTCGGTGCGGCGGGCGCAATCGCAGCGCGGACGGAAGGCGGCACGGGCCGCGTAGCACTCCTGGGTTCCGCCAGCGCCGAGTTGGTCGTCGCTTATCTTGCCACCATCGCCGCCGGCGCCTGTGCGGTGCCGCTGCCCGTTTCGGCGCATCCCGACGCGCTGGCCGGCATGTTCGCCGACTGCGAGCCTGACCTGCTCATTGCGCATGCAGGAGACCTCGACCGGATTGCGACGGCGCAATCCGTGCCCACCTTCGCCGTGGAACCCGGGCGCGGGCTGGCATTGGGTGATGTGGTCCGTCCCCTCGAGGCGGCGCGGGTCCCCTCGCCGGAAACGGACTTTAACATCATCTACAGCTCCGGCACGACCGGGCGGGCAAAGGGCATCGTCCATTCCCATGCCATGCGCTACCGGCAGGCCGCGCGCAGCCTCTTCGACCTCGGGCCGGCAAGCACGATGCTGCTTGCAACCCCACTTTATTCGAACACGACGCTGATGCCGCTTCTGGCCACGCTCTTCCATGGCGGCAGGGTGATCCTGATGCCGAAATTCGACGCGGAAGGCTATCTCGAACTGGCGGAGACGGAGCGGGCGACGCACACGATGCTCGTGCCGGTGCAGTATCAGCGCATCCTGGCAGCCGACCGCTTCAATTCCCATGACCTTTCCAGCTTTCAGGTGAAGCAGTGCACGGGCGCGCCACTGCCGGCAGCCACCAAGCGCGAAATCCTTAACCGCTGGCCCGGCCGCTTCCTGGAGATCTATGGACTGACCGAAGGCGGCTGCACCTGCATTCTCGATCTGACGGCCCATCCCGACAAGGCGCATACGGTCGGTCGGCCGGCAACCGGCAATGAAATCCGGGTCATCGACGAGCAGGGCAGAACGCAGCCTCCGGGTGTGCGCGGCGAGATCGTCGGCCGTTCCGCCACGATGATGTCCGGCTATTTCCGGAACGAGGAGGCGAATGCCGCCTTCTACTGGCGCGATGCCGATGGTGTGCTCTTCCATCGCACGGGCGACATCGGCATGTTCGATGAGGACGGTTTCCTGGTTCTGCTCGATCGCAAGAAGGACCTGATCATTTCCGGTGGCTTCAACATCTACGCATCGGACCTCGAGGAGAAGCTTCTTGCGCATCCGGACGTGGCCGACGCCGCCGTGATCGCTATACCGAGCGAAAAATGGGGCGAGACGCCACTCGGCCTGGTGGTGCCCAAGCCCGGCAGGACAGTCGATACGGAAGAGCTGCTTTCCTGGGCGAATGCACAGCTTGGCAGAACGCAAAGACTCTCGGCCCTCGAATTGCGTGATGAACTGCCGCGCTCCAATGTCGGCAAGGTGCTGAAGCAGGAGCTTCGCAAACCCTATTGGGAGGGACACCGATGAGCAGTGCGGAGATCCCGTCGCTTCCCACGCCCGAAGTGGCGCTGGTGACCGGCGCAAGCAGCGGCATCGGCAGGGCAGCCGCCTTGAGGCTGGCCGCGCTGGGCGCGAAGGTCATCGTCGGCTATCACAGCCGCGGGGATGCCGCCGAGGAGGTGGTGCGTTCGCTCAAGGGCGAAGGTCACACCGCCATGCGGATCGCCATCGACGACACCGCTTCGGTGGAGGAAGCAGCCCACAGTGTCGAAGAGCGCTATGGAAAGCTCGACGTGCTGGTCAACTGCGGCGGAGCGACCACACCGGTTCCCGCTAACGACCTCGACGGGCTGACCGACGAGATCTTCGACCGCACGGTTACGGTCAATCTTCGCGGCCCCTTCGCCATGATCCGTGTCTTCCGGCCGCTGCTTGAGCGCGGAAGCAGCCCGGTAATCGTCAATATTTCCTCAATCGCCGCCCGCACCGGCGTCGGCAGCAGCCTCGCCTATTGCGCCGCCAAGAGCGGCCTGGATGCGCTGACCATCGGCCTTGCCAAGGTTCTCGCGCCGAAAATCCGGGTCTTTTCCGTTTCGCCGGCCGGCGTCGATACGGATTTCGTGCCCGGCAGAACGCGCGAGCAGCTCGAAAAGACCGCCGAAAGATTGCCCTTACGCCGGATCACGACGCCGGATGACGTGGCGCGGGCCGTGATCGCCTGCGTGGTGCATCTGACGAGTTCGACGGGCATCGTCGTGCCGGTAGACGAAGGCAGGCACCTATAGCTTCTACGAAGAGGACTGATGCTCGCGGGCAGGCACCTGCCCGATCGAGATCATAGTCATGACCTCCTCGCCATGCTGGTTCCTGACCGCCACCTTTGTACGGATGATACCGTATTTCGGGTTGCTGCGGGAACGCTGGGTGTCGACAATCTCCCGGATGACGTGCAGGCTGTCCCCCGGCCGCACCGGCTTGCGCCAGCGCAACTCGTCAATGCCCATGCCAACCACGGGCGTATCGCCGTATCCACCGCTCTGAATGAAAAGACGCATGGAGAGCGCGGCGATCTGCCAGCCGCTCGCAATGATCGAGCCGAAGCGGCTCTGAGCAGCTTTCTCCGGATCGGTATGGATCGGCTGCGGATCATTCTCACGTGCATAGCGGATGATCTCTTCCTCCGAGAGCACGACAGGCTCGCTGATCCATGTTTCGCCGATCTCGATATCCTCAAAATAGCGGGGCATTCCAGTCTCTCCGTGAATGCGCGTTTGAAAGGCTAGAGCCTCAACCGGCAGCGGGGCCGGAGGCGTTCGACGCCTGCTGCCGTCGCTCGTCGAGTTCCTTCAATATGTCGGGCAGTCTCTCCCGTGCCCGCCGCTGCAGGTTCGCATACATGCTGTTGCCGTGGGCGTCGATGGCGACGGTTGCCGGGCCGAGGCCCGAGAGACGAAAACGCGAAAGGCGGAACTGCTCGATCAGATCGTCCCAGCCGGTTTCCAACCGTTCGGCAGCGCCCTCGCTTAACAGGGGCGAAGCGCCGCCCGGCAGGGAAAAGTAGACGCAGCCCACCTCCCGCATGGCCTCCACACAGGCCGCACCCATGCCGCCCTTGCCCCCGACCGATGTGAGCCTAAGGCCTCGGATCAGCGCAGGCATATAGGCATCAAAGCGCGAGGAGGTGGTGGGATTGACGTAGTTCGGAATCCATCTGCCACCGTCCTGCCGGCAGGAGCTGCCCATGTGGAAGAAGGCGCTTTCCTCCAACGGAAGGGGCAGCTCCCCGCCATGCGCCAGGGCTTCTGCGATGCGTTGATGCACGGGAAGACCGGCGGTCATGCTCACCACGCCGTCAAGCAGCACCGTGTCGCCGAGCTTGAGGCTGCGCGCCTGCTCGGGCGTCAACGGCAGGGTGAGGCGCGGAAGGTCCGGCAGATGAGGCTCACTCAAGGCGTTCGACCCTGTTGTCGTGATGGATGCGCGCCGCAGTGCGCCGATTAATCCAGCAGTTGAAGCATACGGCCACCGGCACGAAGCCGTGCCCGTGCGAATAGTCGATATGCACCGCCAGCGCGGTCGTGTCGCCGCCGGTGCCCATTGGGCCGAAGCCCGTCTTGTTCACGGCATCGAGCAGCCGCTTCTCCATGTCCGCCACCATCGGCTCCGGGTGATGCGTGCCGATCTTCCTCAGCGTTGACAGCTTGGCAAGCTTGGCAGCATTGTCGAAAGAGCCGCCGATGCCCACGCCGATCACCACCGGAGGGCAATGCTGCGAGCCTGCCTCCAGCACGCATTCCATGATGTAGGCTTCAATCTCGGCGATGGTCGGATAGCTGAACACCTTGAGATCGGCCCAGCGTCCCGATCCCAGCGCTTTGGGCGAGCAGACGATGTCCATGTAGTCGGCGCCGTCGGCCACATCGAAAGAGACGATGGGCATGTCCTTGCCCATATAGCTGCGCTCGAGAGTCAGCGGGTGGGTGATGAATTTCAAGATCGGCGGCTCGATGGTTTCGACCAGATCGGCAAAGCCGTCCACGAAGGCCCGGCGGATGTCGCCCTCGAGCGTAAGCCGCGTTCCGATCTTCACGAAATAGGTCGGGAATCCTGCATCCGAACAGGCATGGCGGCCCTCCTGCTCGGCCTTACGTGCCGCCGCCTGCATAAAGTCCAGCGTGCGCTGCGAAGCCGGATGAGTCTCCCGCCGCCGCGCCTCGGCCAGTGCGGCCAGCGTATCGTCCGGCACCTTTTTCAGCGACCAGCCATAAAGGTCCCGCGCCACTTGCCTCACGATCTCATAGGAAATCGGCACGTGCGAGCACCTCCCTTGCCGTCGCATGAGCACGGAGGTGATACGCGCCTTCACGCAGCGGGAAAACCGTTCGCTATGGGCGTTCCGCTTCGCGGAATGCACCTACCTCGTTCATCTGGCGGAACGCCGCGTCGGCGCATTTGCATTCGATGACGCTGTCCGTAACTGATCCGATGAAAGTCGGATTGGAGGAGGGAGCATGCCGAACAATCTGAAATTCTATATAGACGGCGCCTGGGTCGAACCCGCCACGCCGAAAACGCTGGGCGTCATCAATCCTGCGACCGAGGAGGAATTTGCCACCATTAGCCTCGGCTCCGCTGCGGATGTGGATCGTGCGGTCACCGCCGCGCGCCGCGCCTTCGCCACCTATTCGGAAACGCCGGTTGCCGACCGCCTCGCGATCCTGGAGCGGATCATAAAGGGATTCCGCGCGCGCCTTCCAGAGCTTGCGCGTACGATGACGCTGGAGATGGGCGCGCCCATCACCTTCGCTACGGAGCGGCAGGCGACCGTCGCGCTCTTTCATTTCGAGGAGGCCGCGCGGGTTCTCGCAAACTACGCGTTCGAGCATCGGGATGGCGCCGGCATCATCCGCCACGAACCCATCGGCGTATGCGGTCTCATCACGCCCTGGAACTGGCCCTTGAACCAGGTCGCATCCAAGGTGGCGCCGGCGCTTGCGACCGGCTGTACCGTGGTGCTGAAGCCCAGCGAAATTGCACCGCTGAGCTCCATGATCCTGGCCGAGATCATCCACGAAGCCGGCGTGCCGCGCGGGGTCTTCAACCTCGTGAATGGAGACGGGCCCACCGTCGGCGAGGCGATCGCGGCCCATCCGGACATCGACATGGTTTCCTTCACAGGCTCCACCGCCGCCGGCATCCGCGTGGCCAAGCTCGCCGCCGACACCGTGAAGCGGGTCGCTCAGGAGCTTGGCGGAAAGTCGGCCAACATCATCCTGCCGGATGCCGATCTTCAGCGCTCCGTCATAGCGGGCGTTCATGCCTGCTACACCAATGGCGGGCAAAACTGCCAGTCGCCGACGCGGATGCTCATCCATGTCTCCCAGCGGGATGCTGCGATCGAGGCCGCGCGAGCGGCTGTCGAGACGATCCGGCTCGGCGATCCTCTCGATCCTGCAACTACGATGGGACCGCTGGTCAGCAAGGCGCAGTTCGACAAGGTGCAGGACCTGATCCAGTCCGGCATCGACGAAGGCGCAATGCTGGTCACGGGCGGCACGGGCCGCCCCGCCGAGGTGAACCGGGGGTATTACGTGCGGCCGACCGTCTTCGCCGACGTCAAGCCGGAGATGCGAATCGCACGCGAGGAGATCTTCGGGCCGGTCCTGTCGATCATGAACTACGAGACGGAGGAGGAAGCGATCGAGATCGCAAACGACACGCCCTTCGGTCTCGCCGGCTTCGTTCAGTCGAAAGACGCCGAACGCGCCCGCCGCGTGGCCAACCGGATCCGCGCCGGGCGCGTCTATCTCAACGGCGCGCCCTTCGACCGCAGGCTGCCCTTCGGCGGCTACAAGCAGTCTGGCAACGGGCGTGAGTTCGGTGTCTTCGGGTTCGAGGAGTATCTCGAGGTCAAGGCGATCCTCGGCTACCCCGCCTGATGAATATTCCGCGCAGCGGAACATTTGGACATCGTGGTTTGCCGGCACCGCCCCCCGGTAGTCCAATAGAAGCATAACGTAATGACATCAGGTGGAGGAGAATCATGTTGGAGAAAACCCGGCTCGGCGGCGTTGCGGCCGTTCTCATGGCAGGGCTTGTATCGGCTGGCGTTGCTGACGCGCAAGAGGTCAAGCTGCCGTCCACGCTGGCCATGACGTCCTACGACGTAGGCGCGGCCTCCTACAACCAGGCGGTGGCATTGGGCACGGCGCTCGGAAACGCCTATTCCATCTCGCTTCGGGTGCTGCCCGCGACATCGGACGTCGCGCGTCTGCTGCCCGTTCGGCAGGGCCGCGTCGATTTCGGCGTGGTGGGCTCCGAATCGTTCAACGCGGTCGAGGGAACCGAAGCCTTTGCAGCACCCGAAATCGGACCTCAGCCGTTGCGCATGCTGGTCGGCTCCAATTCGGACAATTGCTTCACGCTCGCCCTACGCGGGGACTCGGGCATCGAAACCATCGAAGATGTCAAAGGCAAGCGCGTCGGCTGGGTTGTCGGTGCGCCGGCGCTGCAGAGCAATGTTGCCGGTTTCCTCGCCTTCGGTGGCATGACCTGGGATGATGTCCAGAAGGTGGAAGTGGCAAGCTACGGTGCTTCGTGGGAGGCGTTCATCAACGGCCAGGTGGATGCGATCACCACCCTGACCACCGGCGCGCTGGCGGAACAGGCCGCGGCCTCGCCCGGGGGGCTGAAGTGGCTGCCTCTGCCCAAATCCAACACAGAAGGATGGAAGCGTCTCCAGGAAATTAAGCCGCAGTTCTCGCCGCGCGTCGGTACGCTGGGCCCAAACATGAGCAAGGAAAATCCGCTCGAATGCGCGGGCTTTCCCTTCCCGGTCCTTCTCACCTATCCCGACCGCGACGCGGACCTCGTTTACAACCTGACGAAGGCTGTGGCGGAGCAGTTCGACGCCTATGTGAAGATTGAGCCGGCGATGGTGGGCTGGAGCGTCGACCGGCAGGACTTCCAGTGGGTCGTGCCGTACCACGAAGGCGCAATCCGCTACTGGAAAGAACTGGGTCTGTGGACCGATGAGGCGCAGGCGCACAATGACGCGCTTGTCAAGCGACAGGAACTGCTGCAGGAGGTGTGGGAAAGCCTCGCCGACGCCCCCGAAGCCGAAAAGACGGAGCGCTGGCTGGAGGCCCGCCGCGCCGCGCTAGAGAAAGCAGGGCTGCCCGTCTACGAATGATCAGCCAAGGGCGGACCGACATGCGTCCGCCCCATCATTGACCGCGCTGCCTGAGGTATCCCGTTGCGGGCTGCCTCAGGCTCTTTTTATTGCCCGACGCGATACACTTTTTGCGACAGGTTTCGCCTACGGCCGCGGAATGCCGGCATTTAGCTCGCCTTATCCCTCAACCATTGATCTCGCTTCCCGATCAGGAGAAAGTGGTCGAATCCGCTCGCCCCGGAGAGCTTCATCCATCTCTCGGGAATGAAGTAAACTAGGTGTTCGGAATGGACCGGGAAAAAACCTGGTACGGTTGGGTGGATTCGAACCACCGACCTCAGGAGCCACAATCCTGCGCTCTAACCAACTGAGCTACAACCGCCCGTTCCGCCCGCGTCCTTACGAGCAAATGCCATCCTTTTCAAGTGCCATGAGCGGCTGGGCCGGAATTCGCCGCATCGGCGCGCTGATGGCGTGCGAACTGTCCTCCAGAAAAGGAAAAGACCGGGGGAGGACCCGGTCTTTTCTGTTGGGATCGGCGGGAGGAGGAGGGAGGAGCCGATCCCCGTTCTGACGAACGCGGCGCATATAGCCGTGTTCGCTGCGAATTGCAGCGCGACCGTTCGCCTCAGGCAGCAGCCTGCGTCGCCCCCTTGTCGAAGGCCTCGCGAACGGGCCTTGCCAGTTCCGCGATGACCTTCTGCGAAATCGCCTGGAACTCACGCGCCTGGTCCAGCGCCAGCTCGGTCTGCTTGCGCATATACGCGCCCTGGATTTCGATCACTTCAGAGAAGGTCCTGGCGTTCGCCAGCGCCTCGAATTGCGATATGTTCGCCTCGGCACCCGCGCGCATTGCAGCGATCGATTTGAGGATGAGTTCGTCGCCCGCCTCCTTGGCCACCTCAAGGGAGGCTTCGAAGGCCTCCGCGCCAGCCTTCATCCGCTCATAGGCTTCCTCGGTTTGCCTGGCGGTCCTTTCCGCGAAGAAACGAAGCTGTTCGGTCGTTTTCGAATGATCGAAGCCGGGAAACGCCTCCGAGGTCTTATTGCTCGTCTTGCTCATTGAGCTGTCCTTTCCTGCGCAATACCGCAGTGCTTCTAGTCTCAGCTCCTATATAGCAAGTCATTTTGTGCACTGCAATATAAATTTTGCAGTGCAATATAGGCTGGGCTTGTGAAGATTAACCACGTGCGAAAAATCCGCGCTCTGGGACTGCCGGAGTTTGTGGACGGCGCGCGAACGTGCTCTTATTAACAACCGGTTAATGGAACTTAGCATAGGTCGGGCATGGCGTCGGCATCCTATCCGTTCCTGGACATCGTTGTTCTCGACGAGGTGCGCGAACGTTTCGCCTCCGGCGAGGCGCTGGCGGTGCTTTCCTGCGGGCTGGATGAAATTCTCTGGGCGAACGGCGCCGGCGCCGCCTGGTTCGGCTATCCGGACGTAGAGGCGGCGATCGGGGCGAAACCCCGCCTGCCGGCCGCGGCCCTGAGGCAGATCGCCGCCGCACCCGGCTTTCCGGATATAGGGCGCGACCGGCCGATGGCGATGCGCATCACCAGCGGTGTGAAGAGCCGTATCGTATCGCTTACCGCAAGCGCCATCACGCTGCCGAGCGGAGAGCGGGCACTGCTCCTGGCCCTGCCCGCCCCGGAGAACGAAGCGGCGGAGCAGGCCCACCACATCGTATCGGGTTTCGACGGGCCGGGACATTTCGCGGCCCTCGTCGAGGCGGATGGCACGGTTGCTGCGGCGTCGGACGGTTTCGAAACGCTCGGCATCGCGGCAGGGACGCTGGAAGGGCTCGTGCGTGACGTGCGCGAGGAGGATGACCGGCTAGTAAAGAAGCTTATCGAAACGGCGGGCGGCCGCAAGCTCCCGGCCGGCATCGCGCGTCTCACCGACGCTCCGGCGCGCCATCTTCTGGTGGTGGTTGACGATAGCGGCGCCACCGCGTCGGTTGAGACAGAGCCCGGAAGGCCAACGCAGCAGGCTGTGACAGCTCCCGCAGCACAGCCGATGCAAGCCGTCACGCCGCCCGCGGCCGCCATGCCTCCTGCGAGGACAGGCGCTCCCGAAGGAGCAACGAAAGAGGCCACGCAAAGCGATGCAGCCTTACAGGAGAAGGCGCCGCCCTTCCCGCCTACCGTGCGCTTTTCCTGGCGCACGGATGCAGAGGGCCGGTTCTCCGCGCTCTCCGAAGAGTTTGCCGAGGCCATGGGCAAGCCTGCCGCCGACATCATCGGCCGCAGCTTCCGCGAGGTCTCCAACGCCTTCGGGCTCGACCCCGACGGCGACATCGCGCGGCTTCTCGAACGGCGCGACACCTGGTCCGGCCGGACGGTCCTGTGGCCGCTTTCGGGTACGAATCTCAAGGTACCGGTCGACCTCGCCGCCCTACCCGTCTACGGCCGCGACCGCACCTTTGAAGGTTTTCGCGGCTTCGGCATTGCCCGGCTGGGCGAGGCGGAAGTGGACCCGGAAGCGATCGGCAAGGTGCTGGTGACGCCGGAGCCGGAACCGGCCGAGGCACTCGGTCATCAGGAAGAGGCGGAACAGCAGGAACAGGAAGAAGCAGCGCCACAAAGTGATTCGGGCGAACAAGTCCCCACGCTGGAGAGTGATCCCTTCCAGGGTGAAAAACCCGCGATTCTGCTCTCCGAAACGGAGGAGCATCAGCGCAGCGTCAAGATCATCCGTCTCGACGAGCACCGCGAAAACGGCAGAAGCGGCCTGTCGTCGAGCGAGCGGTCTGCCTTTCGCGAGATTGGCGAACGGCTTCGTCAGGCGAACGAAGCCTTGGCGCGCGCCGAAAAGGAGGGCAAACGGCCAGCGCATGATGTTCCGGCAGCCGGCAATACCAACGAGCCGGTGACAACGCAGCCGCAGGAAGCTACTTCGGCAGCTGCGCCGGCCGGGGGCGAGCCTGAGCAAACAGCCCACGGCGCTGAGAAGAAAGGAGCAGAGGCGCGGGAGCCGCTGGCCCTTGAGTCCGGAAAGCAGGAGGCGCCTTCGGCGCCAGCGGGCGACCCTACTGAAACTGGCAGCGCCTCACCGAGTATTCCGCCACAAGCAAAAGGAGCCGCTGAGGAACAGCTGGCGGAAGACCTGGCCTCGGAGGCGAGCGTAGCCGATACCGCAGAGCCTGAGGCTGCTTCACCGGAAGGCGGAGAGCTTAGGAAGGAAATCCTCGCTCCTCGGATGGCACAGTCGGACGAAGCGGAGAAGCTAGCCTTCTCCCGCCACCCCAATATCGTGCCTTCCGCCTTCTTCCTGCCGAAGCAGGATACCGGCGTGGAAACCGCTAGGGCTCTGCTGGCCTCCCTGCCGCTGCCTGTCCTCGTCCATTCGGGCGATCGGCTGCACTATGCCAACCGGGAGTTTCTCCGGCTCGTCGGCTATAAAGACCTGGCCGCTCTGGAAGCGGCGGGTGGCATCGGCGCGCTCTTCGAGGAGCCGTCGCAGCCCGGCGAGGCGCCGCATGGAAATGTCAGCCTCCGCACGGCCGAGGGCGAGCGCCTGCCGGTCGAGGCGTATCTGCAGTCGATCGCCTGGGAGGGCGGAAAGGCCTTGATGCTGGCGCTGCGCCCCGCTTCCGCGCCTGCCGAGCGGATCAGCGAGCTCGAGGCCCGTCTGACGGAAATGAACGCCATCCTCGACACGGCGACGGACGGCATCGTGGTGATCGCCCAAGATGGCACCATCCGCTCGATCAACCGGCCGGCCGAGGCGCTGTTCGGCTTCGATGCCGAGCACGTGACCGGAAGGCCCTTCACCTCGCTGTTTGCCATCGAGAGCCAGCGCACGGTGGAGGAATATCTTGCGGCGCTCTCCGATAATGGCGTGGCAAGCGTGCTGAACGACGGAAGGCAGGTGATCGGCCGTGAGGCACAGGGCCGCTTCATACCGCTTTTCATCACCATCGGCCGCCTGCCCGGCGGCAAGGGCCACTGCGCGGTGCTGCGCGACATCACCCACTGGAAACGCGCCGAGGAGGAACTCACCCAGGCCCGCGCGCAGGCCGAACGGGCCTCCTCGCAGAAAAGCGAGTTCCTCGCCCGGGTCAGCCATGAGATCCGCACACCGCTGAATGCTATCATCGGCTTCTCCGAACTCATGGTAGACGAGAAGTTCGGCCCCATCGGCAACGACCGCTATCGCGACTATCTGCGCGACATCAACCGTTCGGGCAATCACGTGCTCGAACTGGTGAACGACCTCCTGGACATTTCCAAGATCGAGGCCGGTCAACAGGAAATGTCCTACGAGGCCGTCTCGCTCAACGATACGCTGAGCCAGGTAGTCGCCATGATGCAACCGCAAGCCAACAGCGAGCGCGTCATCATCCGCTCCAGCCTCGCCTCGCGCCTGCCCGAGGTAGTGGCCGATTCCCGCAGCGTGCGCCAGATCGCCATCAACCTTCTGTCCAACGCGGTGCGCTATACGCCGGCCGGCGGGCAGGTGATCGTCTCCACGGCCTATGAGAAGGACGGCTCCGTCGCGCTTAGGGTGCGGGATACCGGCGTGGGGATGAGCTCGGCCGAAATCGACGAGGCGCTGAAGCCCTTCAGGCAGATCAACACCTTGCGCCGCAAGCGCGGCGACGGCACCGGGCTGGGCCTGCCGCTCACCCGCGCCATGGTGGAGGCCAACCGGGCGCAATTCTCGATTTCCTCCACGCCCGGCGAGGGCACTCTGGTGGAGGTCATCTTTCCTCCCACGCGCGTTCTGGCCGATTAGGGACGCATCTTACGGACCACCCCCTCCCTGCCGTATGGCTTGCAGACAAAAACTTGATAATCCTAGTTTAGAATTGTTCTAAAGTACTGATTTTTCTTGCAAATCCCTTGACCGGCCGATTCATTTCGCACAATAGGGGCTGTGGCGGACAGCCTCCGCCTGACTTCAACCTCCCCGGGACCTTGTCTCCCGACGGCCAGGAGAATGATAATGTTTGCAGGTAACTTTAGGCTCAAGGCAGGCCTGGCGGCCCTTTCCCTCACCGCCGCTGCTCTCGCGTTGCCTTCGGCGGCGCAGGCGGATGGCGTGGTAAACATCTATTCGCAGCGTCAGCCGTTCCTGATCGAGCCCCTTCTCGAAGCCTTCACTGAGAAGACCGGAATTCAGACCGAGGTGCTCCACCTGAACGAGGGGCTGCCGGAACGCATCGCCGCCGAGGGCCAGAACTCGCCCGCCGACGTCATCTTGACCGTTGATATCGGCCGTCTGGCGGCCGTGGTCGATGCCGGTGTCACCCAGCCGGTCGAAGACGAAGTCATCAACAACGCCATTCCCGCGCAGTATCGTGACCCCGAGGGCCACTGGTTCGGCCTGACGACGCGCGCTCGCGTGGTCTACGCCTCCAAGGACCGCGTGGAGCAGGACACCATCACCTATGAGGAACTGGCCGATCCCAAGTGGAAGGGCAAGATCTGCGTACGCAGCGGCCAGCATCAGTACAACATCGCGCTCTTCGCCTCGCTGATCGCCCATCACGGCGAAGAGGCGACGGAAGAGTGGATGAAGGGGCTGAAGGCCAATCTCGCGCGCAAGCCCGCCGGCGGAGACCGCGATCAGGCGCAGGCGATCGCCGCCGGCGAGTGCGACATCGCGCTCGGTAATACCTACTATGTCGGCCTTATGATGAACAATGAGGAGGAGCCGGAGCAGAAGGAGTGGGCCGCCGCCATCAAGGTGCTCTTCCCCAATTCCGAAGACCGCGGCACGCACGTCAACATCTCCGGCATGGCGTTGGCCAAACACGCTCCGAACAAGGAGAATGCGCTCAAGCTGATGCAATTCCTTGTGAGCCCTGAGGCGCAGGAAATCTATGCCGAGCGCAACTATGAATATCCCGTGCTGCCCGGCGCCGAGATCTCCGAGACCGTCAAGTCCTTCGGCGAACTCAAGCCGGACACGCTGCCGCTCTCCGAGATCGCCAAGAACAGCGACGCGGCTTCGGAGATGGTAGACCGGGTCGGCCTTGACGATGGCCCGGCAAGCTGACCGTTACGCAAGCTTGCTCATCACGCAAAACCGGGCCGGCACAGCCGGTCCGGTCTTCGCTTTCATGGGGGTGGGCAGGGCATGACGATCTTCGCCCTTCGGGAAACCGTCCCTTCACCGGCTGCCCCGGCCCTACGGACGCGCGCGCAGCGGCATCCGCTTGCAATGGCGGTGGCCGTACTTGTGGCGGGGCTTGTCCTGCTTCCCATCGCCGCCACCCTCGTTCTTGCCCTGTCGGGCACGGGTGCGGACTGGCCGCATCTGGCGCGCTACGTGCTGCCGCAGGCGGCAACGACGACCCTGGTTCTTCTGCTTCTGGTAGGCTGCGGCACCGCCTTTGTGGGTGTCGGCACCGCCTGGCTCGTCATCGCCTATGAATTTCCCCTACGGCGGGTGCTTGCCTGGGCGCTGGTTATGCCGCTTGCCGTGCCGCCCTATCTCGCCGCCTATGCACACGATGAGTTTTTCCATTATGTGGGGCCGGTGCAGACGCTGCTGCGGAGCATCTTCGGCTTTGAGCGGCCGAGCGACTACTGGTTCCCCGACATCAGGTCCACCACGGGCGCGGCGCTTGTCCTCACATCCGTCACGTTTCCTTACGTCTATCTCACGGCGCGTTTCATCTTCCTCATGCAGGGGCGCAACATCGCCGATGTCGCGCGCACGCTGGGGGCGGCCCCCGCGCGCGTCTTCTGGCGCGTGCTCCTGCCGGTCGCCCGCCCAGCCATCGTCGCCGGCGTAGCGCTGGTAATGATGGAGACGATCAACGATTTCGGCGCCGTGGAGCATCTGGGCGTGCGCACCATGACGCTGGCGATCTACTCCACCTGGCTCAACCGCGGCAGCCTGGAGGGCGCGGCACAGATCGCCGTGGTTATGCTGGTCCTCGTCCTGCTGCTCATAGCGGCCGAGCGGATCGCCCGCCGCAGGCAGCGTTTTCATGCCTCGCGCGGCACGCAGATGAACGCGCGGCCGCCCCGCATACATCTTTCGGGTTGGCGCGGGCTGCTCGCCACCGCCCTCGGGCTGACACCCATCCTGTTCGGCTTCGGCATTCCGCTCTTCATCTTCGGCCGCTATGCGCTCAATCGCCTTCACCAGGCGACGGAACCCGCGCTCTCCAAAGCGTTCCTCACGAGCCTCGGCACGGGGTTTGCGACAGCCGTGCTCACCGTGGGGATAGCCCTTCTCCTGATATACGCAGCGAGGCTTTCCCGCCGGCGCTCAATGGCGATCCTCGTGCGCTTTGCGGCCATCGGCTACGCGATGCCGGGCACCATCCTCGCGCTCGGGCTCCTGATCTCACTTGCCCGCTTCGACAACTTCATCGATGCGCTGGCGCGCGAATATGTCGGCTTCTCGACAGGTCTCATCTTGACGGGCTCGGCCACTGCCGTCGTTCTTGCCTGCACCATACGCTTTCTGGCGCTTGCCGAAGGCGCCATTCAGGCGGGGCTCGACAAGCTGCCGCCGCATCTCGATGAAGCCGCACGCAGCTTGGGGCGCTCGGCGCCGGTCAGCGCGGCCACCGTGCTCCTGCCTCTGTTGAAGCCCGCTGTCCTGACCGCCGGCATACTCGTCTTCGTGGACACGGTGAAGGAACTTTCCGCCACCATTCTTCTACGTCCCTTCGGCTTCAGAACGCTTGCCACCTATGTGCACGAGAACGCCGCCCGCGGCGCCGTGGAGGATGGCGCCATGGCCGCCCTCTTGATCATCGCCACGGCCACGGTGCCGGTCATTCTGTTGTCCGGATCACTGACGCGGGATCGCGACGCATAAGTTCAAAGCGGATAGAAGAACGGCGCCCTGAGGCGCCGCAAATCAGAATGGATGCTGTCAAAAAGGGGCTTGGCGAACGCGCCACGTTCAGTCTGCGAGGAATGTCCGTCAAGTTGCCCCCGACTATTCGTTCCAGTCCTTAATGCAATCTTACCATCGTCAATGGCTCCAAAACCGCTCGGCCCGGCCCTGACATCTCGGTAAATTTCCGGGCAAGGCTTTGTTAACACTTCAGCTCCGGCAAATCGCGGTAGAGCTCCAGCGCCTCGGGATTGGCAAGCGCCTCCTTGTTCTTCACCTCCCGCCCATGCACCACGTCGCGAACGGCAAGTTCGGTGATCTTGCCGGACTTGGTGCGGGGAATGTCCGCCACGGCGATGATCTTCGCCGGTACATGGCGGGGGCTCGCGCCGGTCCGGATCCGGTCGCGGATCTTCTTCTCCAGCGCCTCGTCAAGCTCCACCCCGTTCGCCAGCCGCACGAACAGGACCACACGCACATCGTCTTCCCAGTCCTGGCCGATACAGATTGCCTCGAGGATTTCCGGCATCTGCTCGACCTGATTGTAGATTTCCGCCGTGCCGATGCGCACGCCGCCAGGGTTCAGCGTTGCGTCCGAACGGCCATGGATGACGATACCGCCGTGGGCGGTCCATTCGGCAAAATCGCCGTGACACCAAACATTGTCGAAGCGGTCGAAATAGGCCGACCGGTATTTCTCACCCGAAGGATCATTCCAGAAGCCGATAGGCATAGAGGGAAACGCCTTCGTGCAGACCAACTCTCCCTTGCCACTTCTCAACGGGCGGCCGTTGTCGTCCCACACATCGACGGCCATGCCGAGGCCCGGCCCCTGAATTTCGCCCTTCCACACCGGCAGGATCGGGATGCCGAGCACGAAGCAGGATACGATGTCCGTGCCGCCGGAAATTGAGGCGAGATGCACATCCTGCTTGATGGAGCGGTAGACGAATTCGAAATTCTCCGGCGCGAGCGGCGAGCCTGTGGAGGCGATCGTCCGCACGCTCGACAGATCGTGGCTCTTCGCGGGTTCGAGACCTGCTTTGCGCACGGCGTCAATGAACTTCGCCGAGGTTCCGAAATGCGTCATCTGCTCCGCCTGCGCGAAGTCGAAGAGCACATTACCATCGGGATAGAAAGGCGAGCCGTCATAAAGTAGCAGCGTGGAGCCGGAAGCTAACCCCGAAACGAGCCAGTTCCACATCATCCAGCCGCAGGTGGTGAAGTAAAATACCCGGTCGCCCTCCCTGATGCCCGCATGGAGCCGGTGCTCCTTCAGGTGCTGAAGCAGCGTGCCTCCGGCGGAATGGACGATGCACTTCGGCACGCCCGTCGTGCCGGAGGAAAAGAGGATGTAAAGCGGATGGGCAAAGGGCAGGCGCTCGTAGGTCAACTCCGCCGACTGGTAAGGAGCTAACGCGTCGTCGAGTGCATCAGCGCGCTCCATGCGGGCGGCCGCATCCCGCGCCTCACCCAGATAATCCACGATGAACGCCCGTTTCACGCTGGGCAGAGCCTTGAGCACTTCGGCGGTCTTATCCGCGACCTCGAAGCGCTTGCCCCCATACCAGTAACCGTCCGGAGCAATAAAGATCACGGGCTCGATCTGCCCGAAACGGTCAAGCACCCCCTGCACGCCGAAGTCCGGCGAGCAGGAAGACCAGATCGCCCCTAGCGAGGCGGCGGCCAGCATGCCAGCCACCGTTTCGGGCATGTTCGGCATCATGGCGGCGACACGGTCGCCCGCTTTCACGCCATTCGCCTTGAAGAGCTGCTGCATCCGCGAGACGAGCGCGCGCAGTTCGTCCCAGCTCAGCCGGCGTTCCACCTTGTCTTCGCCGCGAAAGAGGATGGCATCCTCTTCGCCGGTCTTCCTCAGCAGGTTCTCGGCGAAATTAAGCCTCGCATCGGGAAAGAAGGAGGCTCCGGGCATCCTGTCGCCATTCTCTAAAGCCCGCTCGCCGCGCTCCCCGATGACGGAGCAGAAGTCCCATATGAGTGTCCAAAACGCTGCCCGATCCTCCACCGACCAGCGGTGAAGCGCGGGATAATCCTCGATCGGCCGGCCGGAAAGCCGCGCCGCCTCCCTCATGAACGCTGTCATCGGACTTGACCGAATCAGTTCAGCGCTTGGGGTCCACAGCGGCGCTTCTTTATGCATGGGGCTCCTCCTTCAATGGGCCGGCGCGGCCTCGTGTGGCCGGTATAGGGCAAAATGGCCCGAGATCACAACTTAACAGTGCCACAAAGGTTTGAAATTAAAGACATGTCGTTTAAACCCGCTGGGGCATGTCGGACCAATTTGCCGGTCCGAGGGGCGAGGATTGATGCCGGACTGGTTGGCGAGGAGAAGCGTCTGGATCGTCGGCGCAGCGGTAGTTCTGGTCATCCTTGTGATGGCCGGATTGCCTTTGATCGCCTCCACGCAGATCGTGCGCGACCGGATCGCCTTTCAGATGAGCGCCTGGTCCGGCTATCGGGTGAAGCTCAACAATCCGCCGGAAATCCATGTCTGGCCGACATTCCGCGCTGTGCTCAGCGACGTGACGCTGCTTGACTGGAACGAGGCCGAGCCCAAGACGGTGCTCGCCGCAGAGCGCGTGGAGATGGACCTGTCGGCGCTTGCCGCGCTGCGTGGTGACGTGGTTTTCACCAGGATGCGGCTTGTCCGCCCCGTGCTTCGCCTCACCGAGCGGAATGAGAAGCTCCGCCTTCCCGCCCCGCAGGACTGGGGCCGGCTCAACCGTTCGGTGGAAACGGCGCGGGATGCCGTTTCCAAGGCGCCCACCGATCCCGACACGAGCGGGCTGCCGGGCGACACCTTCGGCACGATCGAATTCGAACAGGGCCGCGTGATTGCCGATGACGGAAACCAGCAGACGAATATCGTTACGAGTCTGTCCGGCTCCCTCGAATGGCCTGCGCTCAATCGCCAGGTCGCTCTCCTGGCAAGCGGCATCTGGCATGGCGAGAGCGTATCGCTGACTGCGTCCAGTACACAGCCGCTCATTCTGCTAGGCGGCGGAAGAGCGCCGCTCACCTTCTCGCTTCAGGCAGCACCCGCGAACGTCTCCTTCACCGGCAGCGCCAGCCTTGCGGGAGACAATTTCATCGACGGTCAATTGAAAATCGCGGCCCCCTCGCTCGCCGGGCTGATCGATTGGACGCATGCCCTCTCGCTGCCCACTAACAGTGTCGGCCCGGTCGAACTGAGCGCGCGTATCGTCGGCGACGTACGGCGCCTCAAATTCGAGGACACCGTGCTCAACATCGCGGGCAGTTCCGGAAACGGCCTCATCGATGTGAGCTTCAGCGCCGGCGATCCGCTGGTGGCCGGCACGCTCGCCTTCGACACGCTCAACCTTCCCGCGCTGATCCAAGCGTTCAGTCCCATCTCCACCGGCCCAACAAATGCCGAGGGACTCTCCCAGTCCATCGGGGGCGGCGACTTTGATTTCGACCTTCGCTTCTCCGCCGCAAATGCCACCTTCGGCAATGCTACGTTGACCAATGTCGCGGCCGCCGCCAAGGTGAACGACGAGCTTGCCACCTTCGACATTTCGGATGCCACGGCTTTCGGAGGCACCATCCAGTTCGGCGTGCGCGCGGACCGCACGGAGGGACGGGAGACCGTCGAGCTGCGGATGGTCGGCGAGCGGATCGATCTGAGCCGGCTTGCCGCCGCTCTAGGCCGCGAGCGGCTCGTGCCGCAAGCGCCTTGCACATTTTCGCTCGCCCTGAAGGGCCCGGGCGCTGACCTCCAGTCGGTGCTCAGAAGCGGAAGCGGAACCGTTTCGGCAAGTCTCGGGCCCGGCACCATATCCGGATTGAACCTGGACGCATTTTTCGAACACAGTGCCGCTGGCGAATTCTTCCCTCTTTCGGCCATCGAGGAAGGTTCGCTGCCCATCGATGGGGCCGAGTTCAAGGCCAGCATAACCAAGGGTGTCGCGGGGCTCGAAACGGCCGTGGCGCGTTCCGGCGCTTATACCATTTCGCTCGATGGGCTTGTGCCCCTAGCCGGACGGGCGCTTGCGCTCTACGGCAGGATTTCCGAATCTGCCGAAGACGAGGCTTCCGAGGAAGCTCCGCTTTCCTTCTTCGTCGGCGGCTCTTGGAGCGCGCCCTTCATCGCGCCGCTGACCAATTACCGGTAACAAGCAGCATCTAAAGGATCGAATGCCGGAAAGCGTTATCTCCCGGCCGCTATCCGCATCCTGCGCTTGTTGACCAGTGAGGCCACGATCACGCCCACCGTCACCATGCCAATGAGCACGGTGCAGACGGCATTGATCTCTGGCGTAACGCCGAGGCGCACGGAACTGTAGATTTTCATGGGCAGTGTTGTAGCGCCCGGCCCCGAGGTGAAGCTCGCGATCACGAGGTCGTCGAGCGACAGGGTGAAGGCGAGCATCCAACCGGCAATTACCGCGGGCAGGATGACCGGCAAGGTCACTTGGAAGAAGGCTTTCACCGGCGTGGCGCCCAGATCGAGCGCCGCCTCCTCCAGCGATCGGTCGAAAGAGAGCAGCCTGGACTGAACGACCACCGCGACGAAGCACATGGAGAAAGTGATGTGCGCGATGGTAATCGTCGCAAAACCGCGCTCGAAATCCACCGCCACGAAAAGAAGCAGGAGCGAAAGGCCCGTGATCACCTCAGGCATGACAATGGGCGCATAGACCATGCCGGAAAACAGAAGCCGCCCACGAAAGCGAGTATAGCGCGTCAGCACGACCGCTGCGAGCGTGCCAAGCACGGTGGCCACGGTGGCGGAAATAAGGGCCACCCGCGCCGTGACCCAGGCCGCCTCCATCAGCCCCTGATTGGACAGCATGGCAACATACCACCGGGTGGAGAAACCGGCCCACACGGTCACGAGCCGCGATTCGTTGAAGGAAAAGATGACAAGCAGGACAATAGGCAGATAGAGGAACGCAAACCCGAGCACCAGGCTCACCATATTGAAGCGTCCCCAGGTGCCGGCCACGACTACAACCCCCTCTCTCTCGCGCGCGCCTGCGCCCGCTGGAAATAGGCGATCGGCACGACGAGAACGACAAGCAGGACAATCGCGACGGCCGATGAGACCGGCCAGTCGCGGTTAGAGAAGAACTCGTTCCACAAGGTCTTGCCGATCATTAGCGTGCGGGAGCCGCCCAGCAGGTCGGGTATGACGAACTCGCCCACGGCGGGAATGAAAACGAGCATCGAGCCGGCGATTACACCCGGCATGGACAACGGCAGGGTGATCTTCCAGAAGGCCGCAAGCGGCGTGCAGCCAAGGTCCTCCGCCGCCTCGACCAGGGCATAGTCCATTTTTTCCAGCGTCGCGTAGAGCGGCAGCACCATGAATGGCAGATAGGAATAGACGATGCCGATGATGATCGCGGCCGTCGTGTTCAGGATGACAAGAGGCTGGTCAATCACACCCAAAAAGAGAAGGAACTGGTTGAGCAGGCCCTCGGGCTTCAGGATTCCGATCCAGGCATAGACGCGGATGAGGAAGCTCGTCCAGAAGGGCAGGATCACCATCATCAGCAGCACGGGTCGGATCGCCGTGGGCGCCCGCGCCATGCCATAGGCGACCGGATAGCCCACCAGAAGCGTGAAAACGGTTGAGACCGCCGCGATCAGAAGGCTGGACAGATAGGCATTCACATAAAGCGGGTCGTCCAGCAGGAAGAGATAGTTGTCGAGAGACAGTTCCTTAAGCGCCTGAACGAAGCTGGACAGACCCGCGTCAAGCTCGAAAATGGGCGTGTAGGGCGGCATGGCGATCGCCGGCTGCGACAGCGAAATCCGGAAGACGATGAAGAACGGAACGAGGAAGAAGACGAACAGCCAGAGATAGGGCACGGCGATCAGAAACCGGCGGCCCCAACTTCCCTTTGGCTGGCGCGACTTTCGCATCTTCGGCTACCGTACGAGGACCACGCCGGCGTCTTCGGCAAAAGAAACCCAGGCGCGGTCATGCCAGGTCAGCGCGTCCTCCACTGCACGCACGCTGTTGATGGAGCTCGCCTTGATCAACCTTCCATCGTCAAGCTTCACGTTATAGACTGTCATGTCGCCAAGATAGGCGATGTCCCAGACTTCACCTTCAAGCGCATTGCGGACATCTGCCGGCCGCTGGCGCGTCACCCGCACTTTCTCGGGCCGCACGGCAAGCCAGACGGTCTGTCCAACCTGCCCCTCGCCCGCGTCCGTTACCCCGAATTCCGCACCGCTTACGTCACGGATGCGCGCGCCGCTGCGGCCTGCTTCGAGCAGCGTGCCCTCCAGCAGGTTGATGGAGCCCACAAAGTCGGCGACGAAGCGGGAGACAGGAGCCTCATAGATCTCGGCAGGAGTCGCCACCTGCATCACCCTGCCCTGATCCATGATGGCAATGCGGTCGGCCATGGTCATGGCCTCCTCCTGGTCATGGGTGACCACGATGAAGGTGAGGCCAAGGTCCTGCTGCAGGTCCATGAGCTCGAACTGCGTCTCCTCCCGCAGCTTCTTGTCGAGCGCGCCGAGCGGCTCGTCGAGCAGCAGGACCTTCGGCCGCTTGGCGAGCGAGCGGGCAAGCGCCACGCGCTGGCGCTGTCCGCCCGAAAGCTGATGCGGCTTGCGGTCCGCATAGGCCTCCAGCTTGACGAGCTTCAGCATCTGCCGCACGCGCTCGGCAATCTCGGCCTTGGGCATGCCCTCCTGCTTCAGGCCGAAAGCGATGTTCTTCTCCACAGTCATGTGGGGAAAGAGCGCGTAGGACTGGAACATCATGTTGACAGGGCGCCGATAGGGCGGAACCCCGGCAAGGTCCTGCCCGTCGAGCAGAATGCGCCCCGAGGTCGGCGTCTCGAAGCCGCCCAGCATGCGCAGGAGAGTCGTCTTGCCGCAGCCCGAGGCGCCCAAAAGGGCGAAGAATTCGCGCTCGTAGATCGTCAACGACAGATTATCCACGACGACGGAATCGCCGAAGCGCTTCGTTACGTTATCGAACCGGATATAGGCTTTGGCGTTCGGATCGGTCCAAGGCGCAAAGGACCGTCGCGTGCTGCCCAGCGATGCCATTGCTCGCCCTCTCGCCCCGATGAACCGGCGGCCAGCCCGAGAGTCCCGGCAGAAGCCGCCGCAGTCATCCTGCTGCTACTGTCCCGTCACCACTCTCGTCCACAGCCTCGTCACGAGGCGCTGCGTGCGCGGGTCGTAAGGCAAGGTCGTGAAGAGGTTCTCCATCGTTGCAGCATCGGGATAGACGGCCGGGTCGCCAATCACGTCCTCATCGAGGAGTTCCTGAGAGGCCAGATTGCCGTTGGCATAGAACACATAGTTCGAGGCCTTGGCGATCACCTCGGGCCGCATGATGTAGTTGATGAACTCGTGCGCCTCCTCCACATGGGGCGCATCGGCGGGAATTGCCATCTGGTCGAACCACATCTGTGCTCCCTCCTTGGGGATCACATAGGCGATCTCCACGCCCTGATCCGCCTCGGCCGCCCGGTCGCGGGCCTGGAAAACGTCGCCCGACCATCCCACGGCGAGGCAGATATCGCCATTCGCGAGCGCGTTGATGTATTCGGAGGAGTGGAACTTGCGCACATAGGGCCGCACGGAAAGCAGCAGTTCCTCGGCCTTGCCGAGTTCATCCGGATCGCGGCTGTCGGGATCGAAGCCCAGGTGATGCAGCGCCGAGCGCACCATCTCTGTCGGCGTATCCAAAAAATGCACGCCGCACTCGGCAAGCTTGGCCATGGTTTCCGGATTGAAGATCACGTCCCAGGAGTCGATCTGGTCAGTGCCGAGAACCTCCTGCACCTTTGCGACATTGTAGCCGATGCCGGTCGTGCCCCACATATAGTTTATGGAGTAGGCGTTGTCCGGGTCGTACTTTTCCGTGCGCTCCTCGATCACATCCCACATATTGCCGATATTGGTGAGCTTCGACTTGTCGAGCTTCTGGAACACGCCCGCCTGGATCTGTCGGCCGAGAAACTCACCCGTCGGCACGACCACATCATAGCCCGTTCCGCCCGCAAGCAGCTTTGTCTCCAGAATCTCGTTGGAATCGAAGACGTCGTAGACCACCTTGATCCCCGTCTCGGCGGTAAACTCCTGCAGGATTTCCTCGTCGATGTAATCCGACCAGTTGTAGACGTGGACGACACGCTCCTGCGCCGCGGCAGCACAGGCGAACACCGCTGCGGCAAGCGAGACGGAGGAGAGCAGAACGGCTTTGCCTTTCATGCGAACAATTCCCTTGACGACCCCAATTGCGGCCCGCCGCCCGCCCGGAGGGCAGTCGGTTGTAGCGGGAGAGCCTATTGTCGTTTTTACGGTGCGACAAGCGCGAAATTTAGCGAAACCGCAGATACCCGCCCGCCGCGCCGGCACCGCCGGTCCGGCTGTTTCTTGACAATGGTTTAACCAACTTCAGAAACGCTCTTGGACGCGCCGTTCGCGCTCCGGTAATTTCTACGAGGGTGCATCACAAACGGACGGAGGGGGAAAGTATGACATCCGGCGAAGTCCGTGCCCTGGCAGACAGGCCGGTCCGCGACCCCTATCGCGACCGCACGAGCTTGGAATTCCGCTTTCGAGCGCGCCGCTTTGCGAAGGTTCAAGCCCTCATCGAGGACGCGTTGGCCGAACGCGGAAAGGCACACATCCTCGATCTGGGGGGAACCGAGACATATTGGCTGATCGGCGAAGATTTCCTCCGCCGCAACAGGGATCGGCTGGAAATCACGCTCGTTAATCTTCAACAGGAAACCGTTCAGGATCCGGCCCTTTTCAAGTCTGTAGCGGGAGACGCTACCGACCCGGATCTGTTTGCGGGCGACACCTTCGACCTCGTGCATTCCAACTCAGTGATCGAGCATGTCGGCGATTGGGCGCAGATGGTCCGCTTCGCGTCGAATGTGAAGCGGCTTTCAAAGCGCTACTACGTACAGACTCCGAATTACTGGTTTCCCTACGAGCCGCATTTTCGCTTTCCCGGCTTCCAGTATTTGCCTGAGAAGCTTCGCATCGCGCTGATCCGCCGTTTCCCGCTGGGCTTCTTCGAGCGCGTGGAGGACCTTCAGGAGGCGCGCGAGATCATCGCCCATCACAGCCTGGTCTCGACCCGGCAGATGCGCCGGCTGTTCGATGACGCCGAGATCAGTCACGAAAGGATTTTCGGTCTCAACAAGTCGATCATCGCCATGCGGCGCGGTACGGCGTAGGCGATCGGGCGAAACAGCCGCGACCACGAGACAGAGCGCGTATTCCATGACGAACGACGCTCGATACAGGCATCCGACGTCTCCTTAAGGTGATTATCCTTCTTCTGCAGCAGATGAAGGTAGAGGCCGATCCCGCTCACATAATCCATTGCCGTGTCTCCATCGATTTTTCGTGAGCGGAATTTAAGAGCCCCAACCGGCTTTAATAGCCGTCAAAATCGCAGTAACTTTTTCAATTATGAAAAATATCGATTGGGACGATCTGCGGATTTTCATTCTCGTGGCGCGCCATGGCGGGCTGTCGGGGGCCTCGACCGCCAGCGGCCTCAGCCCGGCTACGATAGGCCGCAGGATGGTGTCACTTGAAGCGACGGTGGCCCGGCCGCTTTTCGTTCGACGCCAGACGGGCTACGGCCTGACGGATGACGGGCGCTCGCTTTTTGAGCGGGCACTGGCCATGGAAGCAAGCGCACGCCCCATCGAGGATTGGCTGTCGGACGAAAGCAGCCGGCCCCTCGTGCGGATTTCGGCCGGCACATGGACGGCCAACTTCTTCGCCGCCAATTTCTCGCGCTTGTGGACGCCGGAGGATCGCTTCCGCATCGCCTTCAAGACGACGGAAGCGCGACTTGACATCGCCCATCGCGAAGTCGAGATCGGGATCAGGAACCGGCCACCGGAAAACCCCAATCTCGCCGCCCGCAAGACCTGCGAGGTGGCTCAGGCCCCTTTCCGCGCGCGCAATCGCCCCCTGCCGGGGCGGGAGGATTGGGTTGCGATCGCACCCGAGGATGCGATCACGCCCTCGGCCCGCTGGGTCGCCTCCCGCAAGGACATCACCGTTGCTGCCTGGGCCAATACGCCTCACACGCTTTACGACCTCATCCGTTCAGGCGTCGGCAAAGGCGTGCTGCCATGCTTTGCGGGAGACCGCGATCCGCTGCTGGAGCGTGCTGGCGAGGAAATTGCCGAACTGCGTGAGGGGCAATGGGTCGTCATGCACAACGACGACCGCCACCGGCCTGAGGTTCGCACAGTGATCGACCGCATTGTCGATCTTCTGACCAGCCATGCTCTGTTGTTTGCCGGACAACGCCCGTTGGGAAGCGAATAGGCGGAAATAATCGGCTTAAAATAATCGGATATATACTTTAGTCGCATATCCCTGTGCATGATATGCGGCCGTCCCGGCTGTTCCAGCCGCAAAACCCGCCTTTACAACACATCGCTGCCTTCAAGCGCGCTCCTCCCGAACGGATATGCGGGTTGACAAAGACCGCCGGAGAGCGACCATGCGCGCGCTCGATGCGACCCGGGTCCAACGAACATCGGATATGCTCCGTTTACCATCGTAAACCAGCAAAATCCCGTTCCAACGCGATTGTCCCCCAGACAAAGTGCGTGGGACAGCATAGATGGATTGTTCATGAATCAGGTACTCGTCGTTGCGGACTCTCCCATACTGCGCATCGTCGTGGCGCGCACTTTGGAACGTATCTATCTGAAGCCAATACCGGTGCGCCCTGACGTAGCGGTGACCACGCTCGCAAGCCGCCGCCCCTCCACGGTCATTTTCGATGCGGCGACGGACGACGAATTTCTCGATCCGCTGCTTGCCGAATTGTCCCGCCTGCGGAGGGGTTCGCAGGAGGTGCTGCCGCGTGTGCTCATGATCGAGGAACCCGATCAGGAAGACCTAAAGCCCGGCTTTGCCGGGCTGGTGGATGCCAGAATCGCCAAGCCAATCACACCGGACACGTTGCAGCCCGTCATCGAACGCCTGATAGGCCGGTAGCAGCCACGAGCAGGGCTCGCCGCGTGGGCACTTCCTTCCCTTCCAGCCCGCCGCCGTCTATACTTCCCGCATCTGGAACCAACCTGGTGACTGATGCTCAACGATAAAAGAACCAGCCGCACGGTGGGCAGAAGCGCGCACCGTACGCCGGCATTTCTGAAAAATCTGCGGGGGGTCAAGGGGTGGAAGGAAGCTGTAGCCTGGCTTGAATGGCGCGGCATCGAGGACATCGAGTGCATCACGCCGGATCAGGCCGGCGTGGCGCGCGGCAAAATGATGCCGTCGAAGAAGTTTACCTCGAACACATCCCTTGCGCTTCCCTCCGCCGTCTTCCTGACGACCATCTCGGGCGAATATCCCGAAGACGGCAATGGCTTCACCTACCCGGAAGACGACGGTGACCTGAAGCTTGTGCCGGACCTTTCCACGCTCTCCGTTGTGCCGTGGGAGAGTGATCCCACCGCGCAAGTGATCTGCGATCTGGTGCATCAGGACGGGCGCGCCGTCGAGTTCAGCCCCCGCAACGTTCTCAAGCGCGTGGTGGCGAAATATGCCGAGCACGGACTGAAGCCCATCGTGGCCCCTGAGATCGAGTTCTATCTGGTACACAAGAACCCGGACCCCGACTACCCGCTCACGCCGCCCGTCGGCCGCTCCGGCCGCCCCATTGGTGGCGGTCAGGGCTACTCCATCGCCGGCGTCAACGAGTTCGACGAGCTGATCGACGACATCTATCACTTCTCCGAGTCGCAGGGGCTGGAGATCGATACGCTCATTCACGAGGAGGGCGCGGGCCAGCTTGAAATCAATCTGCGTCATGGCGATCCGATCGAGCTCGCCGATCAGGTCTTCCTGTTCAAGCGCACCATCCGCGAGGCGGCGCTGAAGCATGACATCTATGCCACCTTCATGGCAAAGCCGATTCAGGACCAGCCCGGCTCAGCCATGCATATCCACCAATCGGTCATCTCGCTGGAAAACGGCAGCAATGTTTTCTCCAATGAGGACGGCTCCGAATCGAGGACCTTCCATCATTTCATCGGGGGGCTGCAGCGCCATATCCCTAACGCGCTGATCATGCTCGCTCCTTATGTGAACTCATATCGGCGGCTTACCCAAGCCAGTTCGGCACCGGTCAACACACGCTGGGGATACGACAACCGCACCACCGCCTTCCGCGTACCGCGATCCGATCCTTCCTCGCGGCGCGTGGAAAACCGCATTCCCTCCTCCGATGCCAATCCCTATCTGGCGCTCGCCGCCTCCCTTGCCTGCGGACTGATCGGCATTCTGGAGGAAGTGGAGCCGGATGCACCCGCGCAGAGCGCCGTCAACAAGGATCTGATCGAACTGCCGCGTGGCCTGCTCGAGGCTGTGGCCCTTTTCGAGGAGGATTCCGCATTGAGGGACATTCTTGGCACCACCTTCACAACCACCTACGCGGCGATCAAGCGGATGGAGTTCGAGACCTTCATGCAGGTGATCAGCCCGTGGGAGCGGGAGTATCTGCTGTTGAACGTGTAATTTAGGGAATGACGAATGACCGGCAGCGAGTGCCGTATACTAGTCCGCCCTTCCGGCGGCAAACACAAGTTCCCACATGTTTACTAGCTGCTATTCATTCGCTCATGCCCTATCAGTCTCCCATCTCTCCCGGCCGCTCCTGGTATGAGGAAACGGCCGGCGAACGGCCGGAATATCCGTCTCTTGCGGGCGACACCCGGGCAGATGTGGCCATTGTCGGCGGCGGCTTCACCGGATTGTCGGCGGCGCTTCATCTGGCCAGGGCCGGCGTGGATGTGGTTCTCGTGGATGCTCATCGCTTCGGCGACGGCGCCTCGGGCCGCAACGGCGGCCAGCTTGGCACAGGCCAGCGCGCCTGGCCGGAGGAAATGGAGCGTGATCTCGGCTTCACCCGCGCAAAGGCGCTTTTCGATCTGGCGGAGGAAGCCAAAGCGCATCTTCTCGAATTCTGCGCAACCCATAGCATCGAGATCGACTATCGCCCCGGGCAGCTGTCCGTGGCACACAAGCAGCGTTACGTAGAGGCTTACCGGGCGCATGCGGATATTCTGGCCGAGCGTTACCGCTATCCACATATCTCCTTCATGGATGCCCGCGAGACAGCGGAACGGCTCGGCTCCAAACGCTATTTCGGCGGCGTGCGCGACATGGGCACCGGCCACATCCATCCGCTGAAGCTGCTTATCGGTACGGTGCGCGTGGCCGCTGCAAGCGGAGCGCGGCTCTTCGAGCATACGAAGGCCGGCGAAATCCGCAGCACCGGCGGGAAGGTGCACATTGCCACTTCACGCGGGACGATCACCGCCGAAAAATGCCTGATCGCCACCAACGCTCATGGCGGCGGCCTGGAACCCGCCACCGCCGCGCATCTAATGCCCATCGGATCGTTCATCGGGGCGACTGTTCCGCTTCCTGCCGACACGCCCGTTCTGCCGGGCGGCGAGAGCGTGGACGATTCCCGTTTCGTCGTGCGCTACTTCCGCAAGTCGCCCGACGGCAGGCTGCTCTTTGGCGGCCGGGAGGTGTATTCAAAATCCGATCCCAAGGATATCCGCTTGCAGATCCGGCGGCAGATTTCCGAAGTCTATCCGGAACTCCGCGAGATCGAAATCACGCATGCCTGGGGCGGCTATGTCGCGATCACCCTCCCACGCCAGCCCTTCGTGCGCGAAGTGATGCCCAAAGTCATTTCCATCGGGGGGTATTCCGGCCACGGCGTTATGCTGGCCAACTTCATGGGCAGGCTCTACGCCGAAGCCGTGACCGGCAACCGCGACCGGCTGAAACTGTTCGAGGAGCTGAAAATCCCGCCTTTCCCGGGCGGGCGGCTATTCCGCCACGCCCTCCTGTTCCTCGCGCTCAACTGGTACGCTCTGCGCGACCGGTTCTGACACCTTCTTTCGTCATCCTGGAAGCCGCCGCGCTTACCTGCCGTCATCGCGGAAACCACGATACCCCTTCCCGTCATCCCGGAGGAAGTCACGTAGCGGCTATCCGGGATCCAGTATGCCATCTCCACCGTCTCCCTGAATCCCAGCTCTCGCTTCGCTCGGCCGGGATGACGGTGGAGAAAAGGTCAGGATGACAGTAGGAGAGAGCCCAGCGCCACATCATCGCAAGGCCGCCATGCTCTAGATACAGCGCCCGCCGTCCACCTCCAGCGCAACGCCGGTGATGAACTGGGCCTCGTCGGAGACGAGCCACAGTGCGGCGTTGGCGATGTCGAGCGGGGTCGAAAGGCGGCCAAGAGGGATGGATGACCTGAATTGCTCCCGCTTTTCCGGCGTATCCTCTCCCATGAAAAGGGCGAGCATGCCGGTCTCGCCGGCGACGGGGCAAAGACAGTTCACGCGGATGTTTTTCGGCGCGAGCTCCACAGCCATGGATTTCGTCGCCGTGATCGCCCAGCCCTTGGACGCATTGTACCATGTAAGGCCGGGCCGTGGCCTCAAGCCGGCGGTCGAGGCCGTATTGAGGATCACGCCGCCGCCCTGCTTCGCCATGATGGGCACGACGGCGCGGGCGGCAAAATAGATCGACTTCATGTTGACGGCAGTGATCAGATCGAACGTCTCTTCGTCGACCGCCAGCATGTCGCCATTGCGGTGGGTGAATCCTGCATTGTTGACCATGATGTCCACTCGGCCGTGGACATTCATGGCGATCCCCACCATGGTGTTGATATCCTCCTTCCGGGAAACATCCACTGCCACGGCGACAGCCCCTGTCCCGATCTCGCGGGCGACGCTTTCAGCGCCCTTGCCGTTGATATCGGCGACCACGACTTTAGCCCCCTCCTGGGCGAATCGAAGCGCCATTCCTCTGCCGAAACCCGATGCCCCGCCGGTAATGATCGCAACCTTATCTTGCAGCCGCATGTAAAATCCTTCCCTCATTTGAAATGGCTGTGGCGCCTCGACGCCCGAATAAATCCCGTGCAAGCCGCATCAGCCATGCCTGAAAACGACGGTCTTGGTGGCGGACATGTGGAACAGCGCCTCGAAGCCTTTCTCCCGCCCATGCCCGGATTTCTTGAAGCCGCCGAATGGCAGCTCCACGCCGCCGCCCGCCCCATACGCATTGACGAACACCTGACCGGCCCGAACCCGCTTGGCCATACGGTGCTGCCGCGCCCCGTCGCGCGTCCAGATCCCGGCCACCAGCCCATATTCAGTGCCGTTGGCAAGGCGCACGGCCTCGGCTTCATCCTCGAAGGCAAAGAGCGCCAGCACCGGGCCGAACACCTCTTCGCGCGCCAGTGGCTCCGCCGGGTCCACGTCGGCAAAAAGCACAGGCGGGAAATAGAAGCCCGTTTTGGGCGCCTGCTCGTGGATGCGGCCGCGCGCCAAAACCTTCGCCCCCGCTTCCTCCGCCGCGCGCACATAGTTCTCCACCCGCGCCTTCTGTCGGAGATTGATCAGCGCGCCCAGATCCAGATCGAGATCGTGCGGACCGGCAACCAAAGCCGCGAAGCGCTCCGCCAGCGCGGCGGCCACCTTGTCGTAGATCGGCTTTTCGATAAGCACCCGGCTGCCCGCAGAGCAGGTCTGCCCACCATTCTGGATGATGGCGTTCACCAGAACCGGCAGCGCCTCGTCCAGATCGGCGTCGGCGAAAACGATCTGCGGAGACTTGCCTCCAAGCTCCATCGTCACGCCACGATTGTTGCGGGCAGCCGCCTGCTGAATTGCCGTTCCCGTGGGCGGAGAGCCCGTGAAGGTGATGTAATCCACCATGGGATGCGCGGAAAGCGCCGCCCCCGCCTCGTGGCCATAGCCCGTTACGACATTGACGACCCCTTCGGGAATACCCGCCTCGAGTGCGAGCTCCGCCATCCTTATGGCGGTGAGCGAGGCGTCCTCCGCGGGCTTGATGACCAGCGTGTTGCCCATGGCGAGTGCCGCGCCCACGACCCGCGCCAGGATCTGCAACGGATAGTTCCAGGGGATGATGCCCGCCACCACGCCATGCGGCTCACGCAGCGTGAGCGCCGTATACCCCTCAAGGAAGGGGATCGTGTCGCCATGAATCTTGTCGGCCGCGCCACTGTAAAACTCGTAGTAGCGGTGCGCGGCGGCCGCGTCGGCCCTGCCCTGCCGGATTGGCTTTCCAGTATCGCGCGATTCCAGCGCGGCAAGCGCCTCCGCCTCCCGCTCCACCAGGCTTGCCAACCTTGCCAGGCATCGGCCGCGCTCAAAGGCAGGTGTGCGGCTCCACGGCCCCTCATCGAACGCTCGCCGCGCCGCCTTCACGGCTGCATCGACATCGGCGGCATCCGATGCGGGAATGGAGGCGAAGATCTTGCCGTCGGACGGGCAGACCACGTCGATGCGCCTGCCCGAAAGCGCATCGGCAGGCCGCCCTGCGATCACTTGCATGAAGGCGCGTCCTTCCGCGACGGTCCGCGCCAGATGGCTGCCCATAATCGTCATCCTCCCCAGGCGGGTTGTAATGTGATGCTGCAAGCCTATCCTGCAGGTCCGGCGGCGCAAGTCCGCATGTCATCGGCTGCGGCGAAAAGCCGACCGTAAAGCCTCTGGCATGATTAAATCGATTAGACTATGTACGGCAGGGCACGACAAGCGGATCCGGAGCCAACATGACGAGCCAGACCATACCGGTGGAGCCTTTCGATCTCGTGGTGTTCGGTGCCACGGGCGATCTTGCCGAGCGAAAGCTGCTCCCTGCCCTTTACCAGCGGCAGCGGGCCGGCCAGTTCTCCGAGCCGACGCGCATCATCGGCACCTCCCGCTCGGAGCTCACCGACGAGCAGTATCGTAGCTTTGCCCGTGAAGCGATCAACGCGCACGTGGCGAATGGTGAGATCGACGCCAAGGAGCTGGAGCGCTTTCTCGCCCGAATCTCCTATGTTTCTGCCGACGCCACCAAGGGCCGTGGCATGGAGGAGCTCAAGGCCGCCATCGGCACGAGCCAGAGCGTGCGCGCCTTCTATCTGGCTGTCGCCCCCAGCCTTTTCGGCGCGATCGTCAAGGCTATCGATGAATACGGTCTTGCGACCCCCACCTCGCGGGTCATCGTCGAGAAGCCCATCGGCCGCAGCCTGGAGACGGCACAGGAGGTGAATCGCGCGGTCGGCAGCTCCTTCGATGAAGCGCGCATCTTCCGCATAGACCACTATCTTGGAAAGGAGACGGTGCAGAACCTGATGGTGCTGCGCTTTGCCAATGCCCTTTACGAGCCCCTATGGAATTCCGCGCATATTGACCACGTGCAGATCACTGTGGCCGAGACGGTCGGGCTTGAAGGCCGCGCGAGCTATTACGACAAGGCCGGTGCCCTGCGCGACATGGTGCAGAATCATATCCTCCAACTTCTCTGCCTTGTCGCCATGGAGGTGCCCGCCTCGCTCGACGCCGATGCCGTGCGGGACGAAAAGCTGAAGGTGCTGCGGGCATTGAAGCCGATCAACGCCAGCAATGCCGAGCGGCTAACTGTGCGTGGGCAGTACCGCGCCGGCGCCTCTGCGGGGGGCGCGGTCAAGGGCTATCTGGAAGAGCTGGACGGTGGCGTCAGCGACACAGAGACCTTCGTGGCCATCAAGGCGGAGATCGCCAACTGGCGCTGGGCCGGTGTGCCATTCTACATCCGCACCGGCAAGCGGATGGCCGCGCGCGTTTCCGAGATCGTCATCCAGTTCAAGCCGATCCCGCACTCCATCTTTGACGACCAGGCCGGCCGTATCGTTGCCAACCAGCTCGTCATCCGCCTGCAGCCGGATGAGGGTGTGAAGCAGTGGATCATGATCAAGGACCCGGGCCCTGGTGGCATGCGGCTGCGTCACGTGCCGCTCGACATGAGCTTTGCGGAATCGTTCGGGGTGCGCAATCCGGACGCCTATGAGCGCCTGATCATGGATGTGATCCGCGGCAACCAGACGCTTTTCATGCGCCGCGACGAGGTGGAAGCGGCCTGGCGCTGGATCGACCCGATCCTGGCCGCATGGGAGGAACGCGGACAGACGGTGCAGGCCTACACCGCCGGAACCTGGGGGCCCTCCGCGGCCATCGCGCTCATCGAGCGGGACGGCCGCACATGGCACGAGAGCGTGTGATGGCAAACAAGGTTTGGCATCGGTTCAGCTCCGGACCGCATCTTGCCGAGGCGCTGGCAGATGCCGTGGCTGGTCGCCTTGACGCCGCGATCAAGACACGCGGCGCAGCGCTGCTTGCCGTCTCCGGCGGCAGCACACCCCCGCCATTCTTCCGCTCCCTGTCGCGCAGGAAGCTGGACTGGCGGCGCGTGACCGTCACGCTGGTGGACGAGCGCTTCGTGCCGCCTTCCTCCGAACGCTCCAATGCGCGCCTCGCGGCCCGGCACCTCTTGCAGAACGAGGCGGCGCGGGCTGAGTTCGTGCCTCTCTACCATGAAGCCGACAATGTGGAGGAGGCTGCGAAAAAGGCGGACCGGATGATCGCGGCGCTGCCGCTGCCGCTCGACGTTGCCGTGCTCGGCATGGGCACGGACGGGCACACGGCCTCCTTCTTCCCGGATGCGAGGGGGCTTTCAGAGCTCCTTTCGGAGGAGCGCCGCCACGTGCTGCCGGTGCATGCCCCGAGCGCCAAGGAGCCGCGGCTGACATTGTCGCTGCCGCTGCTCTGCGGCGCGGGCCTCATCGTGCTGCATATCGAGGGTGAGGAAAAGAAGAAGGCGTTCGAGGCAGCCTTCGCCGAGAGCGCGGAAGCGGAGGCGCCGATACACACGCTCGTGAGCCGGGCAGCCACGCCGGTTCAAATCTATTGGGCGCCTTCCGCGGCGAAGAGCGACCCTGCCGCTCCGGCCACACCCTGATTCCCGTTTACGCCGGAGCTCCGTCTCCGGCCCGCTAATGGACAGGAACAATGACTGCAAGGCGAGAGATCGAAGCCGTTACCGCCCGCATTCGCGAACGCTCGCGCGTAAGCCGCGAAGCCTATCTTGCAAGGATTGACGAGGCTGCCTCCAAGGGCCCGCACCGCGCGAGGCTTTCCTGCGGAAATCTGGCCCACGGATTTGCCGCATGCGCCGCGCAGGACAAGGCCGCCCTTTCGGGCGACACGGTGCCGAACCTCGGCATCATCACCGCCTACAACGACATGCTCTCCGCCCATCAGCCCTACGAGACCTTTCCCGCGCTCATTAAGGAGGCGGCGCGCGAGGCGGGCGGCGTTGCGCAGGTGGCCGCAGGGGTGCCCGCGATGTGCGACGGTGTCACTCAAGGGCAGGCAGGCATGCAGCTTTCACTTTTTTCGCGAGACGTCATCGCGATGGCCGCCGCCATCGGCCTGTCGCACAACATGTTCGACGCCGCGGTCTTCCTCGGCATCTGCGACAAGATCGTGCCGGGACTTGCCATTGCGGCCCTGACCTTCGGGCACCTGCCCGCGGTCTTCATTCCCGCCGGGCCGATGACAAGCGGCCTGCCCAACGATGAGAAGGCGAAGGTGCGTCAGCTCTACGCCGAGGGCAAGGTGGGGCGCGACGCACTGCTCGAGGCAGAAGCCAAGTCCTATCACGGCCCGGGCACCTGCACCTTCTACGGCACGGCGAATTCGAACCAGATGCTGATGGAAATCATGGGCCTGCACACGCCGGGCTCCTCCTTCGTCAATCCGAACACACCGCTGCGCGATGCGCTAACGAAAGAGGCGGCCAAGCGGGCGCTGGCCATCACGGCGCTAGGCAACGAATTCACACCGGTGGGGCGCATGATCGACGAGCGTTCGATCGTCAACGGCGTCGTGGGTCTCAACGCCACCGGTGGCTCGACTAACCACACCATTCACCTCATCGCCATGGCTGCCACGGCCGGCATCCAGCTCACCTGGGCCGACATTGCGGAAGTCTCCGAGCATGTGCCGCTGCTTGCCCGCGTCTATCCGAACGGCCTTGCGGACGTTAACCATTTCCACGCCGCCGGTGGTATCGGGTTCCTGGTGCGCGAACTGCTCGACGCGGGGCTGCTCCACGAGGACGTGGATACGGTCTGGGGTCCAGGCCTCAGGCAATATGCCGTGGAAGCGAAGCTCGCGCAGGATGGCACTGTCATACGAGAACCCGCGCCGCAAAAAAGCGGCAATGAAAAGGTGCTTGCGCCTATCTCGAAGGCTTTCCAGCCCACGGGCGGTCTTCGCGTCCTCACAGGCAATCTCGGCCAGGCCATCATCAAGATATCGGCCGTGAAACCGGAACATCGGGTGATCGAAGCGCCAGCCATAGTTTTCCACTCACAGGAAGAGCTGCAGGCGGCTTTCAAGGCTGGTGAGCTCGACCGGGATTTCGTTGCCGTCATCCGCTTCCAGGGGCCGAAGGCGAACGGAATGCCGGAACTGCACAAACTCACCCCTGTTCTTGGTGTCTTGCAGGACCGCGGCCATCGCGTGGCGCTGGTGACGGACGGGCGTATGTCCGGTGCGTCCGGCAAGGTTCCAGCCGCAATCCATGTCACGCCGGAAGCTTCCGAAGGCGGACCGATCGCCAGGATCATGAATGGCGACGTGGTGAAGCTGGATGCGGAAGCGGGCACGCTGGAGGTGCTCGTCGATGCGGAGGAGTTCGCCCGCCGCACGCCCGCCGCACCCGACCTTTCGTACGAGCATTACGGCATGGGGCGCGAACTCTTCGCAGCCTTCCGCAGCGCCGTCTCGCGCGCAGAGGAAGGCGCAACCGTGTTCGGGAACGCGCTGGCGGGCTGACCGTCGCCGCCCCCTGTCCCGCCGGTGGTCACGCCGCACCCTATCGCGGCGTGGCGAAATAGATCTGTCTCTTGCCGCCCTTCAGGGGAGCTTCGCCCCTGATGTCGAAGAAGGAGGAGAGAAGCTGGCGGAAGATCCCAGGGTGGTAGTCGTCGTACTGGTCCTCCCGGTTGGCCAGCAGAGCCTCCACCATCTCGTCCTCGCGCGTCACGAACTCGATGACGACCGCGCCGCCAAGTTCCGCCAGCCAGCGGATGAACTCCGCCAGTGGAATGTTGGCCGAAATCACGATGTGATGGATGAGCGCCAGGCACAGCACCAGCTCGGGCCGCCCGCGCTCGACAAGGCTCTTGCGCTCGGTGCCGCGCCAGCCCTGGCTGGGCGAAGCATCGGCAAGGTTGACGACCAGAGGCAGGATGTTCCCCGCCCTGCTCCTCTCACCCTGATAGAGCCGCTCGATCGCCATCCAGTCCCCGTCCATGGCAACCACATGGTCGCACTGCCCGGAAATGGCGCGCGAGAAAGTGCCCGTATTGCAGCCGAGGTCCCAGGCAAGCTTCCAGCGCCGCGTGGCCACCGCCTCCCGCACGAAGGCGAGCTTTCGTGCGTGATCGGCCTCATCATAAGAATGGGTCCTGTCGTAATCGGCCCAGACAGTCTTGGTGTTTGCCGGCTCCAGCCGGCGGATGATCTTCTCCAGCCCCCTGACATTCCTTTCGATCAGTTCCTTGCTGAAGCCCGCCTCCGCAAGCGCCCCACGCACGTTCTCGCCGGCCGCATACCGCCGCTGCAGTGCTGCCTGCGCGGCCACATGCAGAAGCACGCCGGGCCTTAAAAGATCACGCGCCGACATCAGCCGGTGCATGTCCTCAGCCGGAATGCCGTCGATGCGGCCGCGCAGCCACGGACGGAAATCGACGCCCTTGTAGGCCATCAGCATCAGCGGATAGAGGAACAGCTCGCAGAACTGGCGGTAGCCGACCCAGGGCTCGCCCCTTTTTAGCGGCTCGAAAGAGGGAATGTCGATGAAGACAGGCCGCACGCCGGTCCACTGGATGTTGTAAGCGGATGAATCCTTCAGGATCATGTCCGCCGAAAGCGCCTGCCGCATCAGTTCCAGATGCAACAGTGCCGCGTCCTTCAGCATGCCGAAGGACCATTCATAAGGGTAGGAAACGAACGGAATACGGGTGTGCTCCAGCACGCCCGCCCAGCCGTCCAGATTGATATCTTCTTCCGCTGGATCGACGAGCCCGGTGCCCACCACCTTGCCGTCACGCAGAAGTGTCTGGAAGAAGGTCTCGCCTTCCAGACGGCGCCAATTGTCGAGCGCGCGTTCGCTCAGGTAACGGAAAACGCGCTCCCCTCTGTAGAAGACCGCGCCGTTACGGTCACGATAGGAGCTAGCCTCCCTCTCGACGCGCTCGCTTGCGCGCGAAATCTCCGCAAGAGTACTGGCGGTGGTGGAAAGCTGCGTCGTCAGCGTACGCGGATCGTTCACCTGTCGGCCCGCATTCCGTCAGAAAGGGATTTTTCGCCCGTCTCATCAGGCGGAGGATTGCGTCTGACGCCCACGAGGGTGAGGAATTTGTGCCAGTACAGTTTTCCCGCGACCGCAAGACCTGCTGCACCGCCTAAAATCACCTGAAGGATCATGCTGCCGGTTCCGCCGTCGAGGTAGGCGTGCGCGGCGGTCGTGGAGATGCCTACGAACAGCGCTGCGAGAGTGACCGGAAACACACGAGTTGCAAGCTTCAGACGCATCGGAAATCCTGCCTTTCCTGCTAGTCTGCGATTTGCCCCGCAACCGTCTTCAACGCGATTGCCGCAAGGACGTTCCTTTACTGCTTTAAAAAAATGTCATGAATCCGACACAATAGACAGCCGACCTTCAGTTGCGGGGGAACTTTTGCAAATTCGGCGACATTGCCCCGTCCTGCGCAAGGAGATCGGCAGCGATGGAAGTGGTGCAGGGAGACACGCAGGGAAAAGAACCGCCCGCGCGGCGGGGGCAGCCGGTTTGGGACGGATCCTGGCCACTGCACCCGTTCCTCTTCGCCGCGGCCTCGGTCATGGCGATGATGGCCCGCAACCTCGACCACACCACCTTTGCCGGCATTTTCCCGGCACTTGGCGGCGCTCTTCTCTTTGCGCTGGCGGTTTATCTGGCCGTTGCGCTGATCCGGCGCCGTTTCGACCGCCTTTCCGCCATCATCGCAAGCATCTGGGTGGCGGGATGCCTGTTCTATCTTTCTCTGTTCGGCCGCCTCAACCAGCTTCTGGACGGCGGCTATCCTATGGTGCGCTCGCTGCCGGTCGCCCTGCTTATTCTCATCCTGGCTACGGTGCTGGCATTCCGCTTACGCCGCGCGGCGATTGCAATGCACAGCGTGCTGACCGGTATTGCCGCCGTCCTGCTCGTCACCCCTGCCTGGCAGGCCGCAACCTACGAGTGGAGCCACGGCGCGGCGACCGCCGCCTATGACGCGGACAAGGCAATGGAGGAGATCGCACCATATCTGCCGGCGGGCGACGGGGCGGCAGATCGCCCCCCGGATATTTATCACTTCGTCTTCGACCGCTATGCGTCCGAGGACATCCTGCGCCGCCATTACGGTGTAGACAACAGCGACATCGGCCGCTTCCTGCAGGATCACGGCTTCTATGTCGCCCATGCCAGCAACTCGAACTATCTGAAGACGGGACACTCGCTCGCCTCGACCTTCTACATGGATTATCTGGATCCGCTTGAGGAGGACGAGCGGGTGAAGGGCAGCAACTGGCGCCCGATCTACAAGATGCTGAGCGACCACCGCGTGGGGCGTTTTCTCAAATCCCGCGGCTATGAGATGGTCCAATTCGGCTCCTGGTGGGCGGGCACCTACCGCAGCGCCATCGCGGACGAGAACCGGCCACACGGTTTCAGCGAATTCGAGATGCTTTATTTAAGGCGCACCATCCTGCGCCCGCTCTTCCATGCCCTGCCCGACACGCCTCTGACCATGCGGCTCGATTGGGACAATGCGCAGTGCCAGCGCGTTGCCGCCCAGGTGGAAGAGATCAAGGCCATCGGTGAACGCGATCGTCCGGTCTACGTCTTCGCCCATTTCCTCCTGCCGCATGGCCCCTTCAATTTCGCCGCCGATGGACGCTGTCTCAGCCAGCAAGAATCCGCAAAGCGCGGCGAGGATCAGGGCTATGTCGATCAGATCGCCTATGCCAATCGCATCATGAAGGAGATCGTTGCTACCCTTCAGAGCCCGGATCGCACGCCCCCGATCATCATCATTCAGGCCGATGAGGGGCCGTTCCCCAAGCGCGATTACAGTGTTCCCTGGCAGGACGCGCCGGCAGAGGAACTGCGCATCAAGACCGGCATCCTGAATGCCTTCTATTTTCCCAACGGAGACTATAGCGCGCTCCGCCAGGATCTGACGCCGATCAACAGCTACCGCGCGGTGTTCAATACCTATTTCGGGACCGATTTTCCGTTCTTACCCGACCGCATCTTCGCCTTCCCGAACGATGCCACACTCTATGAATTCAATGACGTGACGGAGAAGGTGCGCGGGCCGGCCACGGTGGCGGGCGAAGCGGCCGGGCCGGAACATCCGTGAGGGAGCGAATAGCGAATGGCGAGTAGAGAATAGCTAAAGAGAATAAAACCAGAATATTTAAAACTATTCACTATTCACCATTTCACCCCCCCTATTCGCTACTCGCTATTTGCTTTTCAGTACGTTTTCCTCCGCTCCTCGCTCGGCGGGCGGCCGAACTGCATCCTGTAGCTCTGCGCAAAATAGGAGTGGGAGGCGAAGCCGGTGGCGATGGCCACATCCAGGATCGGCATATTGGTCTGGCGCAGGAGCTGGCGGGCACGCTCGAGCCGAAGGCGCATGTAGTAGCGGCCGGGGGTGACACCCAGATAGCGCAGGAACAGCCGCTCAACCTGGCGCACGGAAAGCCCGGCTGCTTTGGCAAGCTGCACGGCCGAATAGGGCTCTTCGAGATTTTCGGCCATCAGCGCAACGATTTTCTTCAGCTTGTCCGATTTTCCGGCAAGCTCCCGCTCCGGTCCGATGCGCTGGCGGTCTTCGGCCGAGCGGATACGCTCGTGCTGGAACTGGTTGGCCACCTCGTTCACCAGTTCATTGCCGAAATCGGCGCGGATGATCTCCAGCATGAGGTCGATGGAGGTGGTCACGCCCGCGCAGGTGTACCGCTTGCGGTCGATCTCGTAGACATTGCCTGTGCACTCGATATCGGGAAAACGTTCGCGGAAGCCGACGCGGTTCTCCCAATGGATGGTGCACCGGTGTCCATCGAGCTGCCCGGCTTCCGCCAGCAGCAGGGAGCCCGCCGACAATGCTCCCAGCGCCCTGCCCTGGCGCCCCCAGCTGCGCAGGGCGGCAAGCACCTTGCTTTTGCCGGGAAATTCCGTCGTGAGGCCGACACAGACAAAGAGAATGTCCGCTGGCGGCAGGTCCGCCACCGCGTAGTCAACCTTGATCGCCAGCCCGTTGGAAGCCATCACGGCTTCGCCGTCGGCCGAGGCCGTGATCCAGCTATAGAAGTCTCGGTCCAGCAGCCGGTTTGCCTGACGGAAGGCGTCGATCGCCGCCGATAGCGAGAACATCGAGAACTTGTCGACGAGCAGAAACGCGAATGTCCGCCCCTGCGCTCCGTCCGCACTCGCGGCGGCGTCTCCAGCGGGATGAGCGGGCAGACGCAGGTTCATGGCGCTCCACCAGCGCGTCAGAAGGCCGGCGGCTCGCGTCCGGCGGCACGGCACGCCGAGGCGAGTGTGTTACCCATCAGCATGGCGATCGTCATCGGTCCGACCCCGCCGGGAACGGGCGTGATCGCACCGGCAATCTGTTTTGCTTCGTCGAAAGCGACATCACCGACCAGCCGCGTCTTCCCCTCGCCCTTCTCGGGAGCGGGAATGCGGTTGATGCCCACGTCGATGACGGTGGCGCCCGGCTTGATCCAGTCGCCCTTCACCATCTCGGGCCGCCCGACGGCGGCCACCAGAATGTCCGCGCTGCGGCACACCGCGGGCAGATCCGCCGTGCGGCTGTGCGCTATGGTGACGGTGGCGTTTGCCGCAAGCAGCAGGTTGGCCATGGGCTTGCCGACAATGTTGGAGCGCCCGATGACGACGGCCGAAAGACCGGAGAGATCCTTCCCGCGCACCCCTTGAATAAGCAGCATGGAGCCGGCCGGCGTGCAGGGCACGAACCCGTCACCGATGGCGCCCGTGCCGAGCTTGCCGACATTCAGGTAGTGGAAGCCGTCGACATCCTTCTCCGGCGCGATCGTCTGAATGATGCGGCCGGAATTGATATGGGCGGGCAGCGGAAGCTGCACAAGAATTCCGTGGATCGCCGGATTGCGGTTCAGTTCCTCCACCAGCGCCACCAGTTCCTCCTCGGTGGTCGCCTCCGGCAGCGAGTGCTGAACGGAGTGAAAGCCGCAGGCCTCGGCCTTCCGGGATTTGGAAGCGACATAGACCTGACTGGCCGGATCCTCGCCGACGATGATCACCGCAAGCCCCGGCACGGTACCGGATGCCGCGAGTTCAGCAGCATGTCGTGTCACCTCGTCTACGATCCGGGCCGCAACCGCCTTGCCGTCGATAATCTCTGCCATGATTCTCCTCGCCGTCGCCGTTGCGCTTTCTCGCTTATGCGGCAAACGGTCCGCGCGCAATGCCAGCATTGCGCCGCCTTTTGACGCAATCGCGCGAAGAGCTCAAGCGCGGCGAAGGGCGCGCCGTTCAGCCAGCGCATCGACCTCGCGGCGAAGAGCGCGCAGCTCGTCGCGCAAGTCTTCGATCGTCAGAGGCTCCGGAGCGTCGCAGGAATCGTCAATTTCGTTGGGCGTCACTGCTTCCTGCCACGTGGGCGGATAAGAGGTAGCCGCCGGGTAATACTGTGCATCCCCGCGCAGACGCGGGGGCTCGTCCGCGTCTCTTCTCCATGAGGCTACCGGATGAATGCCCGGACCAACCCTGTCCTGCATATAGGAGACATCCGCGAGATGCGGCACGTTTGCACGGTTGCGGTCCTGCGAGCGCTGCCCGCCTCCCGGGCCGTCATCCGGCGGCGGGTCGAATCCCTCATTGGCAGTAAGTATCTTGTCCTCCGGGCGGCGGCGCGCACTTTGGGCAGCACGGACCTGGCGGGGCGCGGTACGATCCGCTTCCATGTTCTCGCGTAGGCTCTCCCACGCGCCACGGCCCGCACCCAGGGCAATGCCCGCCAGGAAACCGAGCAGCGTTCCGGCGATCGCTATGGTGCTGCGCCCGGGCCCCATGGGCAGGAGCGGCGGATAGGCCTGCGAGATGACGTTCACATTTGCCGTGTTGAGGCTGCCCTGCTGACCCGTCTCGCGGGCGCGCAGCAGGAAAGATTCGTAGACGGCGCGCCGTGCCGCCGCCTCCCGCTCCAGCTCGCGCAGGCGCACATGCTCGCTCGCCCGGCTGCCCTTCTGCGCCTTGAGTTCGGCCAGACGGGCTGCCAGTTCCTGCTCCAGCTGGACGGCGCGCCTCAGTTCGACCTGGATCGAGGCGACCACGCGGCGCAACTCCGCCGCAATCGCTTCACGCGCACCGGTAAGCTCCGCCTGTATTGCCAGATTGTCCGGATGCCGTGGCCCGAGGCGCACGGCCATCCGGTCTGCCTCCTGCTGAAGGGCAGCGTAGCGGGACAGAAGTTCCGTCATCACCGGCGAGGATATCTGCTCGGGCAGAGCACCTCCAAGGACGCCTTCCAGGTCCAGGTCCTTAGCGGAGTTTGCATGGGCGGTAAGCTCCGCCGTGCGGGCGCGCGCGACGGCGAGCTGCTCGTTCAGCCGGATAATTTCGTCGTCGGCGATGAACCTGCCCTGCGCCTCCACAAGATCGTTCTCGGCCTTGTAATCGGCTACGGCCTTTTCCGCCGCCTCGACCGCCGCCCGCAGCTCGTCGAGCTGCGAAGTCAGCTCGGCATTGGCGCGGTTCGCGGTCTGCTGGTGAAGCTGACTCGCCTGCTCCAGATACACCTCGGCCGTAGTGTTTGCCACGAGCGCCGACTTCTCCGGATCCCGCGTAGCAGCGCCGATATGAATTATGAACGTGCGGTCTCCGCGCGCGACGTGCAGTTTTTCCGCCAGGTTTTCGATGGTGATCGCCCGCCGCGCGTCGATGCCACCGGTGCTGGCGCCAACAGAAAGGAGCGCACGAGGGTTGAGCAGCAGGCCGAGGAATCCGCCGCCTTCGCCGTTGAACTCCGGGTCCTCGGTCAAATTGAGCCGTTCTGCCACCTTTCCCAGAACCGTGCTGGACATGATGATGGCCACCTGGTTCTCGATGAGCGCCAGCGTGGCGTCGGAAGGAAGGCTGCCGCTGGTCAGGTCCCGCTCGGCAAGCTGCAGATTGCGAGGATCGAACAGAATCTCGGCCGCCGCATAGTATTCGCGCGGCGTGGCGAGCGCGACCAGAACGCCGGCGACCGCACCCAGCACCGTGGCAGCAAAAATCAGGCGCTTCGAGCGCGCGATGCCGGAAAAGACGCTGAACGGATTGATCAAGGGGCGCCAGTAAAGCGGCTCCCCGGGGGCGTAGGCCCCGGCGGGCGGTACTTCCGCCTGCTCCGGGATCACCGGTTCCGGCAGCTCTTCGCTGGGACCCTCGCCGCGGGTGGGCGCATGATGCTGCGCCTCCACCGCCTCGGCCTTTGCTCGAACGAAACGCTGCTTCAAGCGGTCAAACAGGGATCGCAGATTGCTTCCCCCGCGTGGGGCGGTAAAGGCCGGCTCGAGCGAGGCGCCAGATGCAGAGAGGTGCTGTGCGGCTGCATCCCACCTGCCCGCCAGAGACAGGAGGGACTGGTTCTCCCAGTTGTTCCGGGAAGGATCGAACATTAAAGCCGCCACCCATTACACGCTGCGCGATGGTGGTCGCGCGATTAAACCAAGCTAAACAGATAAGGGTAACAAAGGGTTAATGGCGCCCAGCGCGCATCGGCTCATTGCGCCAATACGGCCGAAAACGGGGACTTAAGCTTTTTCTGCTAAGCCTCCAAAAGGAAGACTGCAGGGGGCCTACCATCTCGATCGCAGGCTTGATTTCGGCGCGTCGGCAGGTGCTGCGCGACTATCTCTCGGTGATCAGCGGATCGGCCGGGCGGCTTGTCTTTTCGCTCGCCTATTTCGTCATCCTCGCCAACGCGCTCAGCATCTCCGAGTTCGGCCTGTTTGCTACCGCATCGGCCGCGGGCGTCGTGCTCTCGCGGATACTCGCCTTCGGCTTCATTGCCCCGCTCTACCGCATCGCCACGGTCAAGCCGCACCTCATCGGCGCCTATACGGCGGGCTTCCTCTCGATGAGCGCGGTCTCCCTGCCCCTGCTAGCGCTTGCGAGCTCCGCCGTCTATTTCCTCTTCTTCAACGCCGACATGCCGCCTGCCGCCTTTGCGATGGTGGTTGGGGCGGAAGCGCTTCTATGGCGGCCCACGGAAGCGGTCATCATCGTCAACAATGGGCTCAAACGTTTCGGCCGTGGCGCGTTTCTCACCATTTTCGGTACGGCGATCCGGGCCCTTGCGGCCGCCATATTCGTGCTTTCCGCCACGCGCGACCTCTGGAGCTGGACGCTGTTCTATGCCGCCGCGAATGCTCTTTCGCTCGCGGTGGGAATTCTGTTCTTCTATCCGCGCCAGAAGCTCAGGCTCAAACCTGTGCTCTATTGGCGCCGGCTGGCTGACTCGATCTATGTCGCCTGCGCGGAGGTAGTCTTCTACCTGCAGTCGGAGCTCGATAAGCTTCTGGTTCTGGCCCTCGCGGGCCCGTATCTTGCGGGCATCTATGCGATCATCATGCGGCTCGTGGATCTGACCGCGATCCCGATCCGCACATTCTCAGTCCTTCTTGTGCAGAAGATGATGCGCGCGCCAGACATTCTGGCTCGTCTCAGCCTTCGCTTCGGTATCGAGGCGGGCGTCTTCATTGTATCGACGCTCGCCATGCTGGCGCTTGCGCTTCTCCTTCATTTCTTGCCGGAGATCCTGGGCAGCAACGTTGCCGAGGCCGCACCGCTGGTTCTGCTGGCGCTTCTGGTGCCTGGCTTCCGCAACCTTATGGAATATCAGGCGGAGCTTCTGTTCGCGCGCGGACAAACGCTGCTTCGCGCCGTCAATCTCGTTCTCCTTGCCGGGGTCAAGGCGGCGCTACTTGCCCTTATCCTGAGAGATGCCCCGTCGGCGGACGAGATCGTACGCGCGCTCAATTGGGTCTTTGCAGCCCTTTATCTCGCTTCGCTGCTGCTCACCTATTACGCACTCAGGCGGCCGGCTAATCGCGTCTAGCGGCTATTGGCGCTCGTGCAGCCGCAACGCCTCATCGAGCGCAATGCGGAACCGCTCACGCCGCTCTCGCCGCCAGTTGTCAATGGCGGCTTCACCCGCGTTCCGCGCTTCCAGCAAGGCATCCGCAAAGGCCTGCGGGCTGTCGGCCACCCTCACCCGCTCGGGCAGCCCATCGATGCCGCGCAGCGCAAAACCCGTTGCCACCACCGGGCGTCCGACAGCGATCGCGTCGAGCGTCTTGATCTGAAGGCCTTCGCCCGCAATGGACGGAACGGCGATGACGCGCGCAGCGGCAAGGAAGGCCGCGGCATCCGGCACGCGACCCAGGACCTCGACATTCGCGAAACGGCCCCGGAGATCGTCCGCACCCGCGCCGCCGATCCGTATGTGAAGCCCCGGCACAAGCGGAACAACCCGCTCCAGAAACCAGTCGAGGCCAGCTCGGTTGGGGCCCCAGCTCCATGTACCGAGAAGCGCCACGTCGCATTCCGGCGGAAGTAGGCGGAAGTCCTCAGGCAGCGGCATGGGCGGAACCGGCAATATGGAAACCGAGCGAGCACCCATCTCCCGGAACGCAGCAGCGTGGGCCTCCGTCAACGTCCACACGCTTTTTGCAGCGCGGGCGAGCCGGGCGTCCATCTCTCCCATAAGCCGCGCCTCGCGAGCATAGATGATGCGCCGCAGGACGCCGCCTTCCTTCGCCTGTCCGGCGTAAAGCTGCCCCTCGCAATTATGGGAGACGTGGATGAGATGATGGCCGCGAAGGTGCGGCAGCAGCCAGCCCATCTGCGAGTGATCGAGGATAATTCTGTTCCATGCCTGCTCTGCGAGCGCATCCTTCAGCGCAGCAGTGTAGGCGCGTCCGGCATATTTCTGGATCGAGTAGGCATTCCGGCCGATGAATGCCCGTGCGAGCCAGCGCGCGGCATCGAGCGGAGCGTCGCACGTTTCGATCGGGCGGTGCTCCACCAGAACCTCACCCTCGTGCCCGGCATAGCCCGGGCGCGCATAGCCTAACACGCGCACCTCATGGCCAAGATCCCGCAGGGCGTCGGCGATGTGGGCACTGACGATCTCGCCGCCCGTGCGCCGCTCCGAGGGCAGAACCGTCGTGAGGAAAAGGATCGAAAGCCTGCCCATCCCCTTTTCTTCCGCGGAAGCGGAAGAATCGGCAACTGTCGGCAAGGAACCATAATGCCCACTGCTTTCTCCCCGAGCGTCCCGTAGAAGCAGATCATCCGCGATGGCCAGCAGGAACGCCCAGGAGTCGACAAAGTAGCGGCGAAACAGGCGGCGCGGCTCGCACAGGAAGCGCCAGATCCATTCCGCCCCGATGCTTTGCATGAATTGCGGCGCGCGGCGGGCGGTTCCGGCCCAGAAATTAGCGGCCGCACCCAATGCCATGGCAAAGCAGGGGCCGATCGCCTCACGATGGCGGTCAAGCCAGAGTTCGGATTTCGGCGCGCCGACGCAGAAGAACAGATGCGTGGTTCCGCATGAGGCGATTCTCCCCGCCAGCGCGGAGGAATAGGCTTCATCGGTCTCGAATCCGAAGGGCGGCACGGCGACGGGCACATCTGGGAAGCCGCGCTCGGCGAGCCGCGCTTCGATCCTGGCCGCGGTCTCGGTATCGCTCACCACAAAAAACGGCCGATGCCGTGCCGCATCGAGCCGCGCCATCAGGGCCGGAAACAGGTCGGCCCCGGTCACGCGCTCTTCAAGCGGCACCCCACGCAGGCGCGCATAGAGATAAACCGGCATTCCGTCTGCCGTCACAAACGCCGCGCGCTCATACGCGGCGCGAAAAGCCGCGTTGCCACGCATCTTCACGATATGGTCGAGATTGGCCGTGAAAAGCAGCTGCGCCCACTGCCCATGCGGCGAGGCGTTCGCCAGATAGTCGGCGAGGGATTGGGTCCCGGCGGTGGAAAAGCGCATGCCGAATACTGCGCGAGAGACCCGCGCCACGCGCCGCCATTCCTCCTGATAGCCTGTCGCCCCCATCCGGCACCCTCTAGGTGATCAGCCGGCGGAGCATATCGAGATCCGTCCCGGTGAAGGACTGGACTCCGACGGCCACCTGTTCCGGTCTCATGGAGCCGATCAGCCGGCGCAATCCTTCCTCGTCCAGGCTCGGCCCCCACCAGTAGGTGAGAGCAAGCGGCACATCGGCGTGGAAATGGCCGTCGCCCGAAAGCACCTCATCCACATAGCGGCCATAGAGAATGCATTCGGAAAAATGCCGCCTAGCGGCGACGGCCTCCACCCAATGGCGACCATGAACGTTCTCGATATGCTGGACCATGGCGAGGACCGTATCCCGGCGCCAGTGGACCAAGTTCGAGATGTAGTCGTGCAGCTCGGTCGCTTTCTCCGGAAGGCCAAGCGTAAAGCCGGCATTTGCGTGCCAGTCCACGTGCCCTGCCCCGTCCTCGATCGGCAGCCCGCCATCCTGCCGGTAGAACCTCAACGCCCCGTCCCGCCAGAGGCAGGAAAGATCGAAAGGCTTGAGAAAAAACACGTCCGAATCGCAATAAAGCAGTGCCGCCTCGGGCACCTTGCTGGCAAGCGCAATGCGGCGAAGCTGCTGCACATGCCACCCACGCAACGGCGGCGTGCGCGTGCTGAGCCATATATGGCGGCGGAAAAGGCTGGTCGGGTCGCGCAGGCTGTGCAACCAGGAAGGCAGGAGATCGCGCTCGTCGATGACCACCCGGTTGCGGCTTTCAAGCTTGCGGAACTGGGCAGTATCGAAGCCCGCCACCAGCAGATAGTGCGTCTGAAAACCGGTCACGAAGCGGTCCACGCTTTCGCAGAGCAGCCGGCAGCGCTCGAAATCGGTGGAATAGCTGGCTGTGACCAGAGCGGCGCCGTTCAGCGGCGTCACGGATCCGGCCGTGCTTAACTCCTGCATTCCCGCCCGCGCAGTCATGGCAAGATCGTCCCATTCAACTGGCAAAAGGCGAATGGTGCGCCGGGTCCGGCGCTCCGCATTTCACGGCTGGTTCCAGCCTCCTGCTGGGGGTCGGTTGAAGTTGCAAACGGCGGACGCATTCTGCCTTCCTGTTGCGCCCTCATATCAGGCTCCTCCTGAAGTCTTGATTAAGACCGCCGCTGACAACACGCACTGCAAGAAAAAATCACGCTTTCATGCGGAAGGTGTTTAACGGAAGCTTAATCGGGAGCCGTTCTCATGGGAGCGTTTCTGACCATTGGCGGGGCAGGCCTTGAAACCGTACGCCGGGACGAACGCCGTCTCCATCTTCGCGCGCACGCCTCAGCTTGCGGCGGACGGGATGGAGTGCGTGGTGACCGTGCCGACCTTCAGGCGGCCTGAGCACCTTTTAAAGACGCTTCGATCCATCGCCGCCCAGGAGACGGATAGACGTTTTGCCGTCATTGTCGTCGAGAACGAGGCCGAAGAGCGCCAGGGGGCGCAAGCGGCAGCCCCCCTGTTCCTGAGCGGTGAAATCTCCGGCCTCGTGATCGTTGCTCACGAACGCGGCAACTGCTCAGCCTACAATGCGGGCTGGCAAACGGCTCTGGAGGCCTTTCCCTGCTTCTGTTCCCTGCTGGTCGTGGACGACGACGAGACCGTCACCGCAGGCTGGCTCGAGGTCATGTGCAGGGCGGCCGACGCCTTTGACGCAGACATTGTCGGGGGCCCGGTTCTGCCGCGCTTTGCCGAAGGGGTACCGGAGCGGCTTAAGGCCCATCCGATCTTCCAGCCGGCCTATGCCAAAAGCGGCGTGGTCCCGGCGCTCTACGGATCAGGCAACCTTCTCATCCGCCGCCATGTGCTTGAACGGATGGAGAGGCCTTTCATGGACCCCGCCTTCAACTTTCTCGGAGGTGGCGACGCGGATTTTCTAATGCGGGCGGCGAAGAAAGGCTTCCGGCTCGCCTGGTCCGAGGAGGCCGTCGTCCACGAGACCGTGCCTGCGCGACGGCTCGAGCCCGACTGGATCCGCGCGCGCAGCCTGCGCAACGGCGTCATCTCGACGCTGGTGGAAAAAAGGCAGAGGGCCGGCGAACGGCTCGGCGCCCTGCGCGTGCTGGTCAAGAGCCTGGCGCTTCTGGCACTTTCCCCGCTGCGCGGCGCATGCCGGCTTGTCGCAACTGGCTCGGCCTCCATCGCCATGTACCCCGTCTATATCGGCCTCGGCCGCGTCATGGCGGAATTCGGCTACACAAATGAGCAATATCGCGAGCCCGAAAAGAACTGAGCGCCTGGCGCTGCCTGCGGAAGCAGCCGCTTGGTTTGCCACCGGGCTTGCCGCGGTTCTCCTTTCGCTCGCCGTCATCTCCTTCCGTCCCTTTCAACCGTCGGGGCCGGACGTGCAGAGCGGGGGCGACATCTTCAACCAACTCGGCTACGGCTCGCTGGGCGCCCTGGCGGTCCTTACCCTCTTCATGCTGGTTGATCGCAGGGTGGTCGCGGCCCTGCTCAGCCCATGGTGGCTGCTGCTTCTTTTCTTCTTCGCGCTCTCGGTGCTGAACGCCCCCTACCCGCCAGCCGCGATGCGGACGGCAATCCTGACCCTGATCGGCATATTGATCATGCTCGCCGCGCTCACGCTTCCGCGCGATGCCGACGGCTTTTCAGCCATGCTCGCCTGTGCGGCGCTCGCCATCCTTGGCCTCAATTATTTCGGCGTCCTGGTCATGCCTGATGTGGCGATTCACGGCGCGGAGGGAGCGGAGCCGCAGCATGCGGGCCTGTGGCGCGGCAGCTTTCCCCACAAGAACTCCGCCGCTCCGGTCATGGCCTGCCTTTCCTTTGCCGGGATCTTTCTCTGGCGGCGGGGCTGGCGTCTTTGCGGCGCGCTCATAATCGTGCTTGCCATGACCTTCATAGCCAATGCGGGCTCGAAGACCACGCTCGGCACAGTGCCGCTTACCATCCTCATGGTGATGGGCCCGGCGCTGTTCGGCCTGCGCTTTCTCGCGCCGGTTTTGGTGCTCATAGCGCTGACCGGCACGGGGCTCGCCACCCTGGGGATCGTCTTCATAGAACCGCTCGCGGCCCTGCACCGGGAATTTCTGCCACATCTCACCTACACCGGCCGTACCACGCTTTGGGAATATATGGGCGAGATGCTCGCCAGGCGCCCTTTAAGCGGCTACGGCCTCGACGGCTTCTGGGGCACGGGCACAGTGCTCTTTTCCGATTATCATTTCGACACTGAGTGGGACATCCGAGCCATCGTTCATGGCCACAACAGCTATCTGGATCTGGCGATCACCATGGGGCTGCCGGCGCTCCTGGTCGCCGTTCTCGCTTTCATCGCCGCCCCTCTGCGCGAGTTTCTGCGCGTGCCGCCCCTAAAGGAAAATGTCCTCCTGGCCGATCTCTTCCTGATGATCGTAACCTTCACGCTGCTCAACGCATTTCTGGAAAGCTTCTTCTTCCGCCGGGCCGATCCGGTGTGGCTGCTCCTGGTTTTCGCGCTGTTCGGTCTCAGGCTGGCGGCGCGCTTTCCCGTCTCCGGAAAATTCAACCACTGACGGCGGTTGCATCGCGCGCGCGAAAGCGCCATTCCTTCTCCGCGACAAGGAGGTCCCGATGGGCAGGACAATCATTCTCGTCGGCTGCGGCAATATGGGCTACGCCATGCTCAAGGGCTGGCTGGCGGCTGGCAAGCTGAAGGCCGGTGAGATAGCGGTGGTGGAGCCAAATGAAACCCTGCGCAGCCGCGCCGTAAGCCACGGCATCCATGCCGCTGCGGCACCCGAGGAATTGGAGGCGAGTACGGCCGATCTCGTCGTCTTCGCCGTCAAGCCGCAGATGATCCGCGACGTCGTGCCCGCCTATCGCCGCTTCATGCCGGATGCGACCTTTCTTAGCGTCGCGGCAGGCACGAGCATAGCCACGTTCGAGGACATCCTGGGCACTGATGCCGCCATCATCCGCTGTATGCCCAACACGCCAGCTGCCATTGGCGAAGGCGTGATGGTTCTATTCGCAAACGCCCGCGTGCGGCCCGAGGCAAGAGAGTTCGTCAGCGATCTGCTTTCGGCCAACGGTGCGGTCGCGACCGTAGAGGACGAGGCGCTGATGGACGCAGTCACCGCCGTCTCCGGCTCCGGTCCCGCCTATCTTTTCCACTTCATCGAATGCTTGATGGCGGCTGGCGAGGAAGCGGGCCTGCCTGCCGAAACGGCCCGGCTGCTGGCGATGCAGACCATCTATGGCGCGGCCGCGCTTGCAAAGACAAGCGGCGAGGACCCGGCAAGGCTGCGAGAGCAGGTGACAAGCCCAGGAGGGACGACGGCCGCGGCGCTCTCGGTCCTGATGGGAGAGGACCGGCTGAAGAGCCTCATGCGGGAGGCCGTGGCAGCGGCCAAGAAACGCTCCATCGAGCTGGGCGCCTGAAGTCTACCCTTCGAGGCTCACATAACTTTCTGGCCGGAAGCGCGGCACGCAGAGGCAGTAGAACTCGAGATCACCCTCGCCCGTATTGGTGATGCGCTGCGGCGCGTTGGCGGGGATGATCACCTGGTCTCCGCTCCGGACCGCCTGCTGCACGCCGTCTATCTCCACGGTCCCCTCGCCTTTCCTGATGATGTAACGCTCGGAGATGCCCAAAAGCTTGTGCAGCTCTGTCGTCACACCCGGTTCCACCCTCGCAATGGCAAGCGACGCTTCGGGAGAAGCCGGATCGTTCAGGAGCTCCGTGATGTAGCAGCGTTCCGTGGTCCAGAACTCTTCGGCACCCTTCGACGGGACGTACCATTGCGGCGCCATGAAATAGTCCTTCTCGATGAAATCAGCAAAACTCACCTTCCTTGACAATTGTTAGAAATCCCCTGTTATCTGTCAAAGAACGCTGCCCGGCCAGGGCGAGGCCAGACAGGAGGAAGAGCCATGTCATTGCGGAAGGCATTTTACGCAGCGGCGGGTGCCGCGCTGATAAGCACTGCGGCTGCGGCGCAGGACAGGTTCTTCGTTTACGTCTCGCCTGACCCGATCGGCGTCAACGCCTTCCTCCAGCTCGGGCAGAAGGGAATTGAGGCCGCGGGCGAGGAATATGGTGCCGAGGTGCGCACCTATGAAAGCCGCACGGCCGCCGAACGGCTGGAAAACGTGAACGCCGCCGTCAACGAGGGGGCCGACATCGTCGTTCTGCTGGGTTTCGAGTTCAACGACATTGTGCGCCAGATCGCGCCCACGGCGCCGGATACGCAATTTCTCATTGTCGACCAGTGCATAGAGGACCGGCCGGAAAACGTGCATTGCGCCGTTTTCCGCGAATATGAGGCGAGCTACCTCCTGGGCGTCGAGGCTGGCCTCTTGTCCGAGACGGGCCGTGTGGGCGTGGTCGGCGCGCTCGACATTCCCTTCCTCCATCGCCATACCGACGGCTACGCCGAGGGCGTCCGCTCGGTCGCTCCCGACACGGAAGTGGACGTGCGCTGGGTCGGCGGCGAAAACCCCTTTGCCGATCCGGTCCGTGCGAAGGAGCAGGCCGTTGCCATGCACGCTGCGGGCGCGGACTATATCCTCTCGGCCACCTCGGGCGGCGATTTCGGCGTGTTCGAGGCAGCGCGCGAGGAAGGCTTCAAGGTGTTCACCGTCGATGTGAACCACTGCCCCTCGACACCCGGCCACATCGTCGATGTGATGCTGAAGCGCGTCGACACCGCCGTGGTGCAAGCGATCGGCGACATTCTGGAAGGCCAGCATGATATCGTCATGTCGCTGGGCCTGAAGGAGGGCGGCATGTCGACGCTTGCTCTGGAAGGGGACCTGCTTGCCGACAGCCAGTGCCTGATTGCGGAGCATCCGGAGGTGATCGAGAAGGTGCGCGAGGTTGCCGCCAGCATCATCGACGGCTCGCTGGAGCTGCAGGACCCGATGTTTGCCCAGTGACGGGCACCTCCAGGCGGCAGAGTGCAGGTGAAAGAATGAGTAAGAGTGGGCCGGCTCCGCACCCTTTTGCCCAATCCTGAAAAAGCCCAGCCTCTACCCATGCGCGCCGTTCTTTCCGGTATCACCGTCCGCTTTGGCGACCTTGTCGCCGTGAACAACGTCTCGCTAACGATCGAGCCGGGCGAAATTCACGCCGTCGTCGGCGAGAACGGCGCCGGGAAAACGACGCTGATGAATGCACTGTTCGGCCTTGTGCAGCCGGAGGCGGGAAAGATTCTGCTGGACGGCAACGAACGGCACTGGGCATCCCCGCAGGAGGCGATCGCGGCCGGTCTTGGCATGGTGCACCAGCACTTCATGCTGCAGGATTCCATGACGGTGCTGGAAAACATCGTTCTCACCGCCGAGCCGGTGGGCCGCTTAGGCTTTGTGGATTTTGCCCGCGCGAGACGGCTCCTTACCGCGAGAGCCAAGGCGCACGGCATAACGCTTCCCCTCGATCGCAGGGTGGACTCGCTTTCGGTGGGCGAGAAGCAGGTGGTAGAAATCCTGAAGCTGCTTTACCGCGATTCCCGCCTGCTGATCCTCGATGAACCCACCTCGGTGCTGACGCCGCGCGAGAAGGAGCGGCTGTTCGGCGTTCTGAAAAGCTTCCGCGATGAAGGGCGCGCCGTGGTGCTCATCACCCACAAGCTGGATGAGGTGATGGAAAGCGCCGACCGGGTGAGCGTCATGCGCGGCGGACATCTAGTCTCCTCCGGCCCTCTTTCGGCCACATCACGAGAAGAAATCGCGCGGCAGATCGTCGGCGGAGGACTTCCCGCCCCGCGCCAGCGGACGGCGCGGGTGGCAGGAGACACGGTGCTTTCGGTCGAGAGGCTGGAGGTGGCAGGCCGCGGCAGAACGGTAGGCCCCCTCTCCTTTTCGGTTCGGGCCGGAGAAATTGTTGGGATCGCAGGTGTCAGCGGCAATGGCCAGGCGGAGCTCATTGCGGCACTGACGGGGCTGCGGCGGCCACTTTCAGGCTCCATCAGCCTTCTTGGCCGCCCCATAGAGGCGCTTGACGTGGAGGCGCGGCGCCGCGCTGGCATGAGCTATATCCCCGAAGACCGCCAGCGCGTGGGGCTCGCTCTTGCCGCCTCCATCAGCGAGAATGCCAATGCCGGGCGCGATGACAGGACAGCCTTCACGCGTGGCGCCTTTCTCGACCGCAAGGCGATGGCGCGCTTCGCCCGGATGCTCATCGAGCGCTATCGCATACGCGCCGCTGGCCCATCTGTGCCAGCGGCCACACTTTCCGGCGGCAACAAGCAGAAGCTCGTGGTGGGGCGCGAGCTTGAGCGCGGCACGCCTCTCATCATTGCTGAAAACCCCACCTGGGGCGTGGACATCGGGGCCATCGATTTCATCCATGGCGAGTTGCTGCGCCTGCGCGGCGAGGGTCATGCCCTGCTTCTCGTCTCCTCCGAACTGGACGAGATCCTTGCGCTGTCCGACCGCATTCTTGTCATGTTCGATGGCCGTTTTGCCGGAGAGGTGAGCGGCGCGGAGGCCGACCCCGAACGGATCGGCAGTATGATGACCTCGGGCGCCGCCGAACTGCTGCCGGAGGTGGCATGAATATGAACGGCTCGTTCACATGGCACCCATTCTTTCCCCTGCCAGCACGCCGTGGGCAGGCACATGCGTAAACACATTTACCGCACGCTTCTGGCGGGGGATCTCCTGTCCTGGCTCGGCGTCGCCGGGGCCATCCTTGCCGTCATCCTTGTCCTGATGCTGATGGTGGGTGCGCCCGTCGGCGAGGCGCTGCAGGGCTTCTGGTCGGGAGCCTTCGGCGGGCGGCGCTATGCTTATCTGATGACCACGCTTTCACGCGCGGCGATCATCATCGGCATGGCCGTTTCGGTGCTGCTGAGTTTCAGGGCCGGGCTGTTCAACATCGGCGGCGAAGGGCAGCTTGTTGCGGGCGGGCTGGTGGCCGCATTGACGGCCATTCTGCTTCCCGGCCCACCGCTTCTGGTGCTGGCGGTTTCCGTTCTGGCCGCCATGCTGGCGGGCGCGCTGTGGGCGCTTTTGGCAGGAGTGCTGCAGCTTTACGTCGGCGTGCCGCTTCTTGTCGGCTCGCTGCTCCTCAATTATCCAGCACGCTACATCGCCTCCTATCTGGTGGCGCACCCGTTCCGGGACGTGCCCTCCGGCATGCTACAATCGCATCTCGTGCCGCAGGAAACCTGGCTGCCTTACTTTCCCGGAACGCGGCTCGACATCGGCATTCTGTTCATTGCCGCCGCCTCCATTTTCGCAGTCATCTACAGCCACGCCACGCTCCACGGCTATCACGCACGTCTCAACGGACTTTCGCCTGACTTCGCTCGCGCAGTTGGGTTGCCTGTGAAAAAGCTTGCGCTTCAAACGCTGGCCATGAGCGGCGCCATCGCAGGCCTTGTCGGTGCCATCGCCGTGTTCGGCATTCACCACCGCTACATCGACGGAATGTTGGTGCAGCCGCTTTATGCCTGGACGGGCATCATTGCCGTGCTGCTGGTGGGCATGATTCCCTGGGCCGTGCCGCTCTCGGGCTTCTTCTTCGCCGCCGTCGAGACCGGCGCTGCCGGGATGGAGAGGGCGGCGGCCGTGCCGAAGGAGATCGCGCTCGTCATCCAGGCTGTCATCATCCTGTTCGTGGCAAGCCGGGTGTCAGGCGCGCTTTCGGTCAGTGCGGAGCGGAAGGGAGCGGACGATGCTTGACCTTCTGTTCGACGCCTCCTTCATGGCCTCGGTTCCCCGCTTCGTGACGCCCATCCTGCTTGCCGCGCTGGGCGGCGCGCTTTGCGAGCGGGCGGGCGTCTTCAACATTGCGCTCGAAGGCTTCATCCTGACAGGAGCATTTGCCGCCGTTCTGGGCTCCTATTTCTCGGGCTCTCCCTGGCTCGGCGCAATTGCCGCGATGGCGGCGGGCATTGCGATCGGCCTCGTCTTTGCCGAGTTTCATCTGCGTCGCGGAGGCGATGCCATCGTGGTCTCCATCGCCATCAACATTCTGGCCGCGGGGCTGACCACCTATCTTTTGCGCGCGATTTTCGATGTGATGGGCGCTTTCAGCGATCCGGCGATCGTCGGCTTCCAGCCTGTCCGTATTCCGCTGATTGCGGACATTCCGGTGCTCGGCCGTGTGCTCAGCGGCCAGTCGCCACTGGTCTATGTGGCCCTGCTTGCGGTGCCGGCGGTCCACATCTTCCTCGCCCGCCATCGTCTCGGCCTCAGGATGCGCGCAGCCGGAGAAAACGCGGCGGCGCTTGAAGCGGGCGGCGTCAGCCCGCGCCGGGTACGGCTGTGGGCGCTGGTGGGCTGCGGCACCTTCTGCGGCCTCGCCGGGGCGCAGCTATCGATCGCGAATGTGAACCTGTTTGTCGAAAACATGAGCGCCGGACGAGGCTGGATCGCCATTGTCGCTGTGCTTCTCACGCGCGGGCGGCCGCTGCCGCTTTTCTTGATCGCCGCCATTTTCGGCACGGTTGACAGCTTCTCCTTCCGCGTTCAAGGCCTGGGTCTGGCGCAGCAATTCACCGACATGATGCCTTATCTTGCAACGCTTATGGTGCTGGTCGCACTGTCCTGGTGGCGCAAGCGGCAGACGGCCTGAGGAGCATGGAACGATGGATCTGGTAATCAAGGATGCCACGGTGGTGACCTGTGACGCCGATGGCACGGTCATCAAGTCAGGCGGCGTTGCGGTGGAAAATGGCCGCATCGTCCGTGTCGCGCCGTCGGCGGAGCTGGAGCCTCTCGCCGCCAATGCAAGGCAAGTGGTGGACGGTTCCGGCCATATCCTCATGCCTGGGCTCGTCAACGCCCACTGCCATGCCGCGGACAGCCTGTTCCGGGGCCTCGTGGAGAACCTGCCGCTTGAGCCCTGGCTCCAGACCGTGTGGAAGGCGGAAGGCGCGATACTGAACCGCCAGACCACCTATCTCGGCAACGTGCTCGGCCTTGCGGAACTGCTTCTTTCGGGCGTCACCACCGTGATGGACATGTTCTGGTATCCGGACGAGACGGTCCGCGCCGCGCGCCTTCTCGGTATGCGGGTCTCGACCGGCGGCATCTTCTTCGATCCGCCGGGAGTGAATGGCCAAGATCTTGCGGGCCGCATCGCGGCTGCCGAGCGATTCTTCGAGGAATTCGGCGATGCGGAGGACGTGTTCTCGGCGGTGCTGCCCCATGGCGCATACACGGTCTCGCCTGAAAACCTGCGCACCGCGAAGAAGATTGCCGACCGTCACGGCGCGCTTTTCTGTACGCATGCAGCTGAAACCAGGGCCGAGCGGGCCGATGTTGAGAGCCGCTACGGCCGCCCGGTGATCCGGCACCTTGATCATCTCGGCCTGCTCGATGAGCGCACCGTGCTTGCGCACTGCGTGCATCTTGACGACGAGGAAATCGAGATCCTCGCCCGCACGGGCACGACCGCGGTCCACAACCCCCTGTCCAACCTGAAGCTCGCCTCTGGCTTTGCGCGCGTGCCAGACATGCTGGAGGCGAAGATCAACGTGGCGCTTGGCACCGACGGAGCCATCAGCGGCAACGACCTCGACATGTGGATGGCCTTGCGGCTCGCTGCAACGATCCACAAGGCCAATACCGGCCGGGCGGACGCCGTATCGACCACCGAAGCGATCCACATGGCCACGGGCGCGGGCGCCAGGGCGCTGTGCGCCGGCGACCGGATCGGCAGCCTTGAACCCGGCAAGTTTGCGGACATGATCCTGATCGATTGCCAGCGCCCGCACGCCGTGCCGATGTTCGATCCGGTGACCCATCTGGTCTATTCGACGGCCAAGTCGGACGTGCGGCATGTCTTCGTGGGCGGGGTGCAGGTGGTGCGCGACGGCCAGCTCACGCGCCACAACATCGAGGATACGCTCGCGGAGGTGAACAGCCTTCAGCCTAGGATTGCGGCCAGCATCGCCTGAGGGGAAAGGATGCAGGAAAGCCAGCTTGCCCGCCTGAACAGGGCACACCAGTCGATCCGCGACCGCGTCGGTACGCCGGTGGAGATCGCCATCATGCTCGGCTCCGGCCTCGGCCATCTCGCTGAGGCGGTGGAAGAGGCCACGGTCATTCCCTATGCGGAAATCGCGGGCTTCCCCGTCTCAACGGCACCCAGCCACAAGGGGCAGCTCGTCATCGGCACCTTGTTCGGACGGCGGGTGGCCGTGATGCAGGGGCGGCTGCACCTCTACGAGGGCTGGTCCCCGCGCGACATCGCGCTTGCGGTCTACCTGCTTCGTCGCCTTGGCGCTCCGACGCTGGTCGTCACCAATGCCGCCGGCGGGCTCAACCCGGACTATCGCCCTGGCGATGTCATGCTGATCGAGGATCACATGAACTTCACCGGCCTCAATCCCCTGGTTGGCCCGAATGACGACGAGATCGGCCTGCGTTTCCCGGACATGTCCCGGGCCTATGATCCCGATCTCCTGCGGCTGACAGAAAAGGCGGTGGAACGTGCGGGACAGGAGGTCCGCCGCGGCATCTATGTGGGCATTCTCGGCCCCTCGCTCGAAACGTCAGCCGAGCGGCGCTTCCTGCGTGCCTCAGGCGGTGATGCGGTGGGAATGTCCACCGTCACGGAGGTGATCGCCGCCGTCCATGCCGGCATGCGGGTGGTCGGGCTTTCCGCCATCACCAATGCCGCGACCGGAGGGCCGGACCAGAAGCCCGACACGGTCGAAGAAGTGCTTGCCAACGCGGCCATATGCGGCAGGAAGATCGCAGCCATTCTTGGCGAATTGCTGCCGCAACTGCCCAGCTCGGGAAGCTGAGCCATGACAGCCGAAGCGCCCGCCATTTCCCGGCTCCTTGACCTGTCAGGCCGCACCGCGATCGTCACCGGCGCAAGCGGCGGGATCGGCCGGGGCATCGCGAAGCGCTTTGCGGAAGCTGGCGCAAAGGTGGTCTGCCATTATCGAAGCAATCGCACCCAAGCCGAAGCTCTCGTTGCCGCTATCGAAAGATCGGGCGGCGAGGCTGTCGCAGTCGAAGCCAATATCTCCACGCGCTCGGGTGCCAAGACCCTTATGGCAGAAGCCGTCCGCCGCTTCGGCGCAGTGCATATCCTTGTCAACAATGCCGGCATTCAGCCCGACGAAGCCCTGCTGGACATTTCGCAGGCAGGCTGGGAAGCCATGTTTTCCGTCAACGCGGGCGGTCCCTTCCTGCTGACCCAGGCCTTCGCCGAGCATGTCAAAGCCCGCGGAGGGCCGAGCGGGGCCATCGTCAACATCGCCTCGATCCAGGCACACCAGCCCGCGGCAGGACACGCCCATTACGCCGCGTCAAAGGCCGCTCTCGTCATGTTCACCAGAGCGGCGGCGCTGGAGCTTGGGCCTCTCGGTATCCGCGTGAACTCGGTTTCACCCGGCCTGATCGAGCGTGAGGGACTGGAGGACGCTTGGCCGGAGGGCGTGGAGCGCTGGCGCGAGACGGCACCACTCGGCCGGCTGGGCCGGGCGGACGACGTGGCGGTCGCCGCACTCTTCCTCGCCTCCGATGCGGCGCGCTGGATCACGGGCGCGGACCTTCTGGTTGACGGTGGCGTCAGCGCCCGGCCGACGTGGTAAAGTCCTGGGCGTTGCGCAGCGCCAGCCCCGCCGCAATCCAGCCGGCGCCGGCGAAGAGCAGGTCCACGCCCAGGAAGATGCCAAGAACAAAGAGGCTCGACGCGGGCCAGCCGGCAACGATGATGAGGCCGACGGTTACCGTGATGATCGCCGAGATCAGCACCCAGCCCCATCCGCCTTCCTTGCGCAATCTCACCGCCAGAATGCCGCGAACCAGCCCAGCGGCAATCAGCCCGATGCCGAGCATGAGAGTAAGCACTGCGGAAGCCAGCAGCGGATCGGCAAAGGCGATGAAGCCTGCCGCCACATATAGCGCGCCGATGATGATCCACAGGAAGAACCGGCCCCAGCTTCGCATCTGAAAGCCGTGGACAATCTCGGCAATGCCCGCGAGTGTCATCATCAGGCCCACCACGAAGACGCTTGCCACCGTGGCCGCGATGACGCTTCCCAGCGCGATGATGCCTCCGATCAAAAAAAAGATGCCCAGGGCCACGATCCAGCCCCACCGCATCTTCAGGTCTGGCCCCCCTGGAACCGGCTCGCTCATGTCAACCACTGTTCCCCTCCTCAGGATCAGCCGAGGCCGGATGCCGTCCCAAAGCCGCATCCAGACTCATATGTGAATTTTTTCCACTCCCCTCCGGTACTGTCAAATTCACCGATGCCGTGTCGCACAGGAGATGTCCTTGCCAGAGCGCGTGATCCGGCCCATGAATAGCTGCCGCATCGACCGAAGCCCTGAGAACGCCAAAGGAGAATTGCTACCATGCCCTCCCCGATGAAAGGCGCCTTGGCGCCTGTGCTCACGCCCCTCACGCCGGATTTCCGGCCGGATGCGGCACGGCTGATCGCGCATTGCCGCTGGCTGCTTGCGCAGGATTGCGGGCTTGCCGTCTTCGGCACCAACAGCGAAGGCAATTCGCTTGGTGTCGAGGAAAAGATCGGGCTGCTCGAGCGCCTCGTCGGCGAGGGGCTTCCGCCCGAGCGCATGATGCCCGGCACCGGCACCTGCTCTCTGCGCGACACGATAGCCTTGAGCCGCCGCGCGACCGAGCTCGGCTGCGGCGGCGTGCTCATGCTGCCGCCGTTCTACTACAAGGACGTGAGCGATGAGGGGCTTTACCGCTATGTGAGCGCGGTGGTGGACGGCGTCAGCGATCCATCCCTGCGCATCTATCTCTACCACATCCCGCCGATCGCACAGGTCGGCTTCAGCCTCGATCTGATCGAGCGTCTCATCACGGCATATCCGGGTGTCGTCGCCGGCATCAAGGATTCCTCCGGCGACTGGCAGAATACCAGCGCCATGCTTGAGCGGTTCCCGGGCTGGGGCGTCTTCTGCGGCAACGAACTGCGGCTTTTGGATGCCATGAAGATGGGTGCGGCCGGCGTCATCTCGGCCACCTGCAACATCAATCCGAGCACCATAGCCGAGCTCTGCCGCAACTGGAATGATGACGGCGCGACGCAACGGCACGAGAAGGCCGTAGCGCTGCGAAAGACCATCCAGGATTTCCCGCAAATCTCTGCGCTCAAGGCGGTTGTCGCCCATTTCCGGAATGATCCGGAATGGCGGCGCCTTCTGCCCCCGCTGGTGGAGCTCGATACGGATCAGCGCACCGATCTGATCGAGCGCTGCCGTGCCCTCGGATTTGAGATGCAGGGCATCGAAGCGGAAGCCGTCGCCTGACCCACGTCCTTCATCTCTATTTAGCCGAAGCGCTTGCACTCCGGCGCTTCAGGCCATATCTGCGCCGCAACACCGATCCAACAGGAGCGAGCCGTGTCGGCACTGACGAGATTCCTGGGTGACAGCCCGCTGCGTGTAATCGTGAAGCTGACGGTCATTTCGCTGATCGTCGGCTTCTTGATGAACGTCTTTCACTGGACGCCCTGGGACATCTACGATGCGCTGCGCGACACGGTGGCGCGCATCTGGAACATGGGATGGGAGGCCATCGGCGATTTCCTGCGTTACATCATATTCGGCGCGATGGTGGTGGTGCCGGTTTTCCTCATCATCCGTATCCTGAACATCCGGCGCTGAATGCGGATTTTTGGCTTAGCCAACAACGGCGGTAAAGCTTTTGTGGAGCCTGACCGAATAGGCATTGATACCGCCGTTTGTTAGACGCTCTAAACGCAGGCTTCCCTTGGACAAGCTGGCCACCCAAGACCGTGGCGTACTGCCATTCGACGTCACCCACCGGCTCGTTTTGTCGGTGGCGGTGCCGATGATGCTCGCCTATCTCACGACGCCGCTCATCGGGATTGTGGATACGGCGGTCGTCGGCCAGCTCGGGGATGCTGCGCTTCTGGGCGGACTCGCGGCAGGGGCCATCGTTTTCGACGTGGTTTTCAACACCTTCAACGCGCTTCGGTCGAGCACGACCGGGCTGGTCGCCCAGGCGTTCGGCCGGGGCGACAGCGTGGAAGAGCGCGCGATCCTCATGCGGTCGCTCATAGCCTCCGCAGGCATCGGGATCGTGCTTGCCCTCCTCACGCCCGCCGTCATAGCGGCCGGTGTCTGGTTCATTAGCCCGGAGCCGGAGGTGGCGGAAGCCATGCGCCGCTATATCGGCATCCGCATGCTGGCCGCGCCGCTCACGCTCATCAATTTCTCCATCCTCGGATATGTGCTGGGTCGCGGCGAGGGAAACCTCGGGCTTGCGATCCAGTTGCTGCTCAACGGAACAAACATCGCGCTTTCCATCCTGCTCGGCCTCAAGCTCGGCTGGGGGCTTGAGGGTGTGGCCTGGGGCACGGTGGGCGGCGAGGCGCTGGCGGCTCTTGCAGGCCTTGCCATCATTGTGAGGCGATCCGCAGGCATGCCGCGCCTCACCCGGGCGCGCCTCCTCGACACGAAGGCCCTGCTGCGCATGCTGGCGCTCAATGGCGACATCATGATCCGCTCCTTCTCGCTGCTAGCCGCCTTCGCGCTCTTCACGCGCCAGGGCGCGCAGCTTGGCACGGTGACGCTCGCCGCCAATGCGGTGCTGATGAACTTCTTTCTCGTTTCCGGTTATTTTCTCGACGGCTTCGCCACCGCTGCCGAACAGCTTGCCGGCCGCGCGGTGGGCGCGCGCTACGCCCCCGCCTTTCAAAGGGCGATCCGACTCACCTGCCTGTGGGGCTTCGCACTTTCCGGTGTGTGTGCCGCAGTCTTTCTGCTGGGCGGCGACAGCTTCATCCGGCTGATCACGACGGCACCGGAAGTGCGCGAGGCGGCAACACTTTACCTGCCCTGGGCGGCGCTTACGGCTGTAAGCGGCGTTCTCGCCTTCCAGATGGACGGCGTCTTCATCGGGGCGACCTGGTCCCGCGACATGCGCAACATGATGCTGCTTTCGCTCGCCATCTTCGTGTTCTGGCTCGTGGTCGTGGGCGCACGCTTCGGCAATCATGGCCTGTGGGCGGCCCTACACATCTTCCTGATCACGCGCGGTGTGAGCCTGGCGGCCATTCTACCCAGGAGGGCGCGCCAGACCTTCGCCTGACTCAGACGAGCGGGCGGTCCGCCCAGCGGTTAAGATGAGCGTCGCGGATTTCCGCGATGGATTTCAGGCCCTGCCGCTCGGCATAGGCGTCAAGGCCGCGAACGATGCGGCCGGCAAGCCCCGGGCCCTCATAGATCAAGCCCGTATAGAGCTGCACAAGATCAGCTCCCGCGCGCATCTTTTCCAGCGCCGTCTCGGTGGAGTGAACGCCGCCCACGCCGATAATGGGCAAGGCGGGGCCGACGAGCCTGCGCATCTTGGCAAGGACGATCGTCGAACGCTCGAAGAGCGGCGCGCCTGAAAGCCCGCCTTCCTCCCGCGCGGCCGACCCGGTGACGCCGGGGCGCGCAATCGTCGTGTTGGAGACAATGAGCCCGTCGAGCCGCTTTTCCAGCGCCACCTCCGCGATGTCCGCCAACTCAGCTTCCGAAAGGTCCGGCGCGATCTTGAGGAAAACCGGGATCTTGCGGCCAATCTCGGCCGCCTTCCTGTCACATGCGCCGAGCACGCGAACAAGCAACTCCGCAAGGTTCTCCCGCGCCTGCAGCGCCCTGAGGCCAGCCGTATTGGGCGAGGAAATATTGACCGTGAGGTAGGACGCCACGGCAGCGAAGGTGTGCACACCCACTTCGTAGTCGGCGATGCGGTCGGCACTGTCCCAGTTGGCGCCGATATTGACGCCTACGATTCCGCGCCCTCCGCGCCGGGAAAGCCGCCTTAGCACCGCCTCGTGCCCCTCATTGTTGAAGCCGAGACGATTGATCACGGCGCGCTGCTCGGCAAGCCGGAATAGGCGGGGCTTAGGGTTGCCCTGCTGCGGGCGCGGCGTGACCGTTCCGCATTCGGCAAAGCCGAAGCCGAGGCGCAGAAGCGCATCCGGTACTTCCGCATTCTTGTCATAGCCCGCGGCCATACCGACCGGGTTGGGAAAACGAAGGCCCGCTATCGTGCGCTCAAGTCTCGGACTTGGCGATGTCGGAGCGCAGACGGGGATGCCCGACTTGAGCGCGGCAATGGAAAGGGCGTGCGCTCTCTCCGGATCGAGCGCGAACAGAAGCGGCCGCGCCGCAAGGTCGATCAGGTTCATCATGCGTCCAGAGCCGGAAAAAGATGGTGGCCATCGTCTCCCAGCGGCAGGGGCTTCACCCAACGCACCGCGGAAAGGGAAAGGGGACCGTAAAGGTGAGGGAAAAGCTGCCCGCCGCGCGAGACCTCGTATTTGAGCGCTGCTCCGAGCTTTTCCGCCTCCACCGCTATGAGAAGGAGGTCATCTTGGCCGGAAAAGTGCTTTCTGGCGGTCTCCTCCACCTGCTCGGCGGTCGAGAAGTGGATGAACCCGTCGGCGAGGTCCACCGGCGCGCCCAGGAACGCTCCTTCCCGCTCGGCCTGCCGCCAGAGCGTGGAAGCGCAAATCTTGTAGATCAAATCCGGCATGACCGCGCTATAGGCCGAACGGTCGGAGAGTGGAAGTGGCACCAAGGCTCGGGCGGAAGCTTATGCACCCAAATTGCGGCGTAATCGTTCGTTACGGTAAAGTCATCCGACTGGAGGAAAACCGATGCTGAAAGCACGCGCAGCCATTCTGGGCCTCGCCCTCCTTCCCTTGGCGGTCGGAGCCTTGGCCCAGGAGGAAGAGCGATACCGGCTGGAGCGCACGGAAGACGGCTATGTGCGCATGGATACGCGCACGGGCGCGATGACGCTCTGCCAGGAACGCGAGGGCGAGCTTGTCTGCCGCCCCGCCTCCGAGAGCGATGATCCCGCCCCCGCTGAGACCGACGCCTTGCGTGAGCGGATCGCCGCACTGGAGGAGCGGGTGGAAGCTCTTGAGAAGCAGGTAGAGAGCTCCGTTCCTCTGCAGGAGGAGTTCGAGCAGTCGCTCACTTTGATGGAGCGCTTCTTCCGTCGTTTCATCGACATCGTGCGCGGGCTGGAAGAGGAAGAGCAGCCGCAGGAACCCGCTCCCGAAGGAGGCAGCACACCCGCCGAGCGCACCTGAATCAGGACACCAGCCTCACGGCCCTCAGCGCAAGCGACATCGCGAAGAAGCAGCAGGCGACCGTGAAGCTGTTTCGCGCAAACGTGCCGTACACGTCCCGCAGGATCGTGATGAAAATCGCCAGACTTCGCGTATCGGCGGGCTGGGATGGGGCATCTAGACACGTCCAGACCTCGGTGTGCTTCGGGTTCTGCCAGGGAACGAAGAAGGCCTTCAAAATCAAGACCTGGGCCATGACCAGCGTCAGCAGCGCGCCGGCAAACAGGGCGAGCGCGGGGTCAAAGGAAAGGCTTAGCATAACGAGCATAATCGCCAGCGCGCCGAACATGACCGCGCGGCCGATGCAGACATAGGCTGTATTGCGTATCTTCTCCATGGCCTTGCACCTCTGCCCCCCTTTTCGGCGGAATAAGGGCGCCGGGTTTTTGTTCCTACAGGTGACTGCATTTTGCGGGCGCCTTGCAAAGTGGGCCGTTCCCCGCATAATCGCTGTTATGTCCCGCTCTAGAAATACACGATCAAGTGAGCGGGAAACCGGGGGAGGACTTTCTTGGGCTACCGTTTCGTGGTCGCCGATGATCATCCGCTGTTCCGCGGTGCGCTGCAGCAGGCGCTTGGCGGGCTCGGTGACGACTGCTCCATTCTGGAAGCGGAGGATTTCGACAGCGCTAAGGCGCTGATTGCCGGCGACGAGGACATCGACCTCGTGCTGCTCGACCTCGCCATGCCCGGCACCAGCGGCCTTTCCGGTCTGGTGGCGCTGCGCGGCCTTTCGCCTTCCGTACCCATCGTCATCGTTTCCGCCTATGACGACCCGCAGACGATCCGCCGCGCGCTCGACCTGGGCGCCTCGGGCTTCATTCCCAAATCGACCCGTATGGAGGAACTGCGCAAGGCGATCCGTGCGGTGCTCGATGGCGGCATCTTCACACCTGCGGAGATAGAACTTGGCGAGGAAGGCGATCCGGAAATCGCCGATCTCATCCACCGCATCCATACGCTTACGCCGCAGCAGGCGCGCGTGCTGACCATGCTTGGCCAGGGGCTTCTGAACAAGCAGATCGCCTATGAGCTGAACGTCTCGGAAGCGACGATCAAGGCGCATGTCTCCGCCGTGCTGCAGAAGCTCGGTGTTGACAGCCGCACACAGGCCGTGATCCTGCTTTCGAAGATCGGAGCCACCCCGCTTTCGGAAGGAGGACAGGAAGTACCCCCTTCCGCGCAGGCGGGTTGAAGCGCCTGTTCACTCTGCCGCCAGCATCCGGCGGTGCCGCGCAAGGAGCACCCGCAGCGCAGCGGGTTTCACTGGCTTGTTGAGGACGGGGATATCCATGGCATCGGCGGCCATCCGCACGTCGCTGCTGCGGTCGGCCGTAATCAGCACGGCGGGGATTTCCGCTTTCCAAGCCTGGCGCAATCGGCGCACCACGGAAAGCCCGTTCTCGCCGTCCAGATGATAGTCGGCCAAGATGATATCCGGCGGCGCGCCGAGCCTCTCCCCCATCTCAAGCGGAGGAAGGCCTGAAATGGCATTCACCCGGCAGCCCCAGCCTTCCAGCAGAAGCCGCATGCCCTTCAGGATTTGCACGTCATTGTCAATGACGAGCACGTTGAGACCGGCAGTCACCGCCTCAGGAGCCACGGACAGCGCCGGGCGTTCGGATGGCACCTCCACGAGCTCGCTGCTGGCGGGCACCAGAACGGAGAAGCGCGTGCCCTTGCCGACCTCGGAGGAAAGCCTGATCTCCAGCCTGAGCACGCGCGCGATGCGGTCCACGATGGAAAGGCCAAGGCCGAGCCCCTGCGCCTCGCGCATGCCCTCGCTGAGGCGCGTGAACTCCCGGAAGACCATGTTGAGCTGGTCGCCTGCGATGCCGATGCCCGTATCCAGCACCTGCAGCTCGACCAGCGGTCCGCGGCGCCGCACGCCGACGAGCACGCGGCCCTTGCGCGTATATTTGATCGCGTTGGAGAGAAGGTTCTGCACCAGACGGCGGAACAGGTTGCGGTCGGTGCGGATTCTTACAGACGAAGGGACGATGGTGAGCTTCAGGCCCTTCTCCGCCGCCAGAGGTTGGAAGTCCGTGCCCACCTGGCGCAAGAGATCTTCCAGGCAGAAGACGGTCTCCGTCGGCTTCAGAGCCCCCGTATCGAGCCGGGAGATATCGAGCACCGCGCCGAGGATGGTCTCCACCGAGTCGAGTGACGACTCGATATTCTCGATCAGAGCAACGAGGTCCGGGCGCTTCACCGCCTCCTTCAGCGGGCCGCAATAAAGGCGGGCGGCGTTGAGCGGCTGCAGAATATCGTGTCCCGCGCCCGCCAGAAACCGTGTCTTCGAGAGGTTTGCTTCCTCCGCCAGCATTTGCGCCTGCGCCAGCTCCTCATTCACGCGCAGAAGCTCGGCCGTGCGATCGGCCACGCGCTGCTCCAGCGTCTCGTTGGCCCGTTTCAGGGCCTCGTCAGCCTCCACGCGGGCGGTGATGTCGGTATAGGTGGCGACGATACCGCCACCGGGCATCAGATTGGAGCGGATTTCCATGATGCGGCCGCTCGACTTCAGCCGCATCTCCCAAGGGGAACCGAAGGACATTAGCCGCTCCGGCACCGACTTCTCGGCTTCGCGGTCCAGCTCGTTGCGGGCAATCAGATGACCCACGATCTGGCCGAGCGACACACCCACCTGCCCTAGCGTGTCCGGCAGGTCGAAGAGCGTGCGGAACTGCCGGTTCCAGCAGGTCAGGCGGAAGTCCTTGTCGAAGACGGTGATACCCTCCTCCATCTGGTCGAGGGCGGTCTGGAGCATGTCGCGATTGTGCTGCAGCGCGATCGAGGCATCGTCCAGCAGCTTCATGGCATCGCGCGGAGAGCCGCCGTTGCGCTGGAGAAGCAGGGAGAGGATGAGGCGGGCCGACGACGAGCCGACCGCGCTCGTAAGAAGCTGTTCGGAGAAGCGGATGACCGCCATGCTCGCCGGCTCGTTGCCGTTGAGCGGCACATTCAGGCTGGCCTCGAAGGTGAGGAACGAACGCTCCGTACGCTCCACGCCGAGATAGCGGGAAATCGTGTCCTTGAGATCGTTCACCGTGACCGCCGTGCGGAAGCGGCGCAGGCTGGGCATCGGCGCCGTCTCGCGCGGCACGAAGATGGAGGCCTGGATGCGCTCAAGGGGGGTGGCTGCGCGCGACAGCGACCCAAACACGAAAAACAGCGTGTTGATGCTTAGACTCCACAGAACGCCGTGGTTCAGCGGCTCAGCCACTGTGCCGAACAGAGCCTGCGGCTTCAACGCCTCTATACCGAAGGGGCCATGGGTGATGATCTCGGTGCCTGCTGGCGCCAGCGAAGGGAAAAGCAGCGTATAGGCCCAGATCGCAAATCCAGCGATCATGCCGGCCAGAGCGCCGCGGCTGTTCGCGCCGCGCCAGATGAGCCCGCCCAGAAATGCCGGCGCGAACTGGGCTATCGCCGCAAACGAGATGAGGCCGATGGCGGCGAGCCGCGTGTTGTTGGTCGTCTCCCGGTAGTAGAGAAAGGCCGCAAAGAGGATCAGGAAGATCGCCGCCCGGCGGATGTTCAGGATGACGGCGGAAAGGTCTTCCTTCTCTCGGCTGTCCGATTTCAGCAGAACACGACGCACGAACAGCGGAATCACGAGGTCGTTGGAGATCATGATCGAAAGCGCCACGCTCGCCACGATGACCATGGCAGTGGCCGCCGACAGCCCGCCGATGAAGGCGGCAAGCGCCAGAAAATCGTGCCCAGACAGGAGCGGCAGCGCGACCACGTAGAGATCGGAACTGGTCCGCTCCCCGACAATGCTGAGGCCGGCAAAGGCGATCGGGATGACGAACAAATTGATGAGAACCAGATAGAGCGGGAAGAGCCAGACCGCTGTCTTCAGCTCTTCCGGACCCTTGTTTTCGACGATACCCACATAAAACTGGCGCGGCAACATGACGATGGCGCAGGCCGATAGGGTCGTCATGACGATCCACGTGGCGAGCGAGGTGGGATGGGTGAACGCGCGGACCACCTGCGGCTCCGCCGCGACGCGTCGGGCGAGATCCGTCGGATCGCCGAACAGCACAAAGGTGACCCCCACCCCGACGGCTAGGAACGCCGCAAGCTTCACGATAGATTCGACCGCCACCGCCAGCACCAGCCCGTTCTGGTGCTCCGTCGCGTCGGCATGGCGCGTGCCGAACAGCACGGCAAACAGCGCAAGCAGCATGGCGATCATGAGCGATATGTCGCCGACGAAAAGGTCGATCCGGGGCAGAGCGCCGTCGTAATGCTCCACCATCAGGCTCACCGAATCGGAAATCGCCTTCAATTGCAGTGCGATATAGGGAATGACGCCGCAGGTCGCCGTGAGCGTGGCCACGGCCGCCACGGTGAAGCTCTTGCCGTAACGCGCCGCCAGAAAGTCGGCGATGGAGGTGATCTTCTCGCTCTTTGCAAGCCTGATGATGCGCTGAAGCAGCCGGTGCCCGAACAGGAAGACTAGGATCGGGCCGATATAGATCGTCAGGAACTCAAAGGCCCGCTCGGAAGCTAGCCCCACTGAGCCGAAGAACGTCCAGGACGTGCAGTAGATTGCGAGGCTCAGCGCGTAGATGAAGGGGCGCGGCCGCGCCTCCCCTCTGATGGCAGCGCGCCGGTCGCCGTGGCTTGCGATCACGAACAAAAGCGTGACGTAGCCGATCGCTATGATGGCGATGACCCAGCCCTGCACGTGGCGGACCCTCACTCCTCCCTAAGAAAAGCCAAGCACAAGGAGCAAGGCCGCGCAATCCCCTGCCTTGCGAGGGGTGTGCATTAAGCCGACAAATAACGATGAACATCGCCCGCAGTTCTGCTATGTTTTGCCAATCTGCGGCGGAAGCGAAGCTCTTAGAGCGAGGAGGATCCATGCTGAACGAATTCAAGGAATTCATCGCAAGAGGGAATGTGATGGATTTGGCCGTCGGCGTCATCATCGGCGGCGCCTTTGGTCTGATCGTCAGCTCTCTCGTCGACGACATCATCATGCCGATCGTCGGCGCCATTTTCGGCGGTTTCGATTTCTCGAATTATTTCATCCCGCTGTCCTCGGAGGTGACCGCGACCACACTGCAAGCCGCCCGCGAGCAGGGGGCCGTCCTTGCCTATGGAAACTTCATCACCGTTGTGATCAACTTCCTGATCCTGGCCTGGATCATCTTCCTCATGGTAAAGGGGGTGAACAGCCTGCGCCGCCAGCAGGAGGTTCCCGCCGAGCCGGAAGCGCCGCCGCAGGATGTGCAACTTCTCACGGAAATTCGCGATCTTCTGGCCAAAAAATAGCCGCACCCGGTCTCGATGTAGCAAAAAGCTGACGTGCTGTCTGTAAAGCCATCCACGGGATTGGAAGGATTTTTACGCGCCGAAGCGCGCTCGGCGCCGCACAGTGGCATAGTCGCCGTTGCCGAGCACGCGCGGGGCCGTCCCGGGGTGATCCCGCTCTGGGTCGGGGAAGGCGATCTGCCCACGCCGGATTTCATCCGTGAGGCGGCGGCGGAAAGCCTTGCCGCAGGGCACACCTTCTACACCTGGCAGGGCGGAATTCCTGAACTGCGCGCCGCGCTGGCGCGCTATTATGAGCGCACATTCGGACGGCCCTTTGTCCCCGAGGAATTCATCGTCACAGGCGGCGGAATGCAGGCGATTCAGCTTGCGCTCCAGGCCGTGGCGGGCGCGGGAGAGGAGATCGTCTACTGCTCTCCCGCCTGGCCGAACATTTCGGCGGCCTTCGCGATCCCGGGCGGCAGACCCGTGCCGGTGGAGCTCGATTTTTCCGAAAACGGGTGGAGCCTTGATTTTGACCGCGTGGAGGCCGCGATCACGCCGCGCACGCGAGCGCTTTTCGTCAACACCCCGGCAAATCCTACCGGCTGGACGGCCGACCACGAGACGCTGAAGGCCCTTCTCGATCTCGCCCGGCGCCGCGGACTGTGGATCATCGCCGACGAGATCTACACGAAGTTCTTCTATTCAGGAGCCCGTGCACCTTCCTTCATCGACATCGCCTCGGACGAGGACCGGATTATCTACGTCAATTCCTTCTCGAAGAACTGGGCGATGACCGGCTGGCGCATCGGCTGGGTGCGAATCCATCCTTCGCTCGGCCAGGTCTTCGAGAATCTTGTGCAATACTCGACCTCGGGCGTGGCCGAGTTCATGCAGCGCGGCGCAGTGGCCGCACTCGATCATGGCGACGGTTTCGTGGCCGAGCAGGTGGAACGCGCCCGGATCGGCCGCGATGTGCTGGGCAAAATCCTGGGCGAGACGGGTCGCATCCGGCTGGCGAGGCCAGACGGAGCCTTCTACCTGTTCTTCGCAATCGACGGCATCGGGAACTCGCACGACATGGCGGTACGGATCGTCGACGAAACAGGCGTGGGCCTGGCACCCGGAACGGCCTTCGGAAAAGGTGGCGAGCAATTCTTCCGGCTCTGCTTCAACCGGCGCACTGACCACATCGAGGAAGCGGCCGAGCGGCTCGTCGTGTGGATAAGAAAGACGGGTTAGCCGCCTGACGAGCAGGCTGCGGCCGGGTCAGCCTCCGGACTTCTCCACCACCAGCGGGATGATCCGCTCGGAGCGGGCGGCAGGCGCCTGCGCGGTCTCATCATAGGGAATGCCGAGCGCTTCCCAGGTCTCCAGCAGCGCATCCTTCAGCACGTCGATCAGCTCGTCCGTGTGGAATGGTGTGGGCGTGATGCGCAGGCGCTCCGTGCCGCGCGGCACGGTCGGATAGTTGATCGGCTGGATGTAGATGCCGTGCTTTTCCAGAAGCCGGTCGCTCGCCTGCTTGCAAAGCTCCGGGTCCCCGACCAAGAGCGGCACGATATGAGTTTCGGACGGCATGACCGGCAATCCCGCGGCCTTGAGCACATCTTTCGTGCGCTGGGCCTGGCGCTGATGCCGCTCGCGCTCGACACTGGAAACCTTCAAATGACGGATCGACGCACTGGCGGCGGCGGCAATTGCCGGCGGCAGCGCCGTGGTGAAAATGAAGCCCGGCGCATAGGAGCGCACGGCATCGATGATCGCGGCTGATCCCGCGATATAGCCGCCGATGACGCCGAACGCCTTGGCGAGCGTGCCCTCGATCACATCCATGCGGTGGGCAAGCCCCTCGCGCTCGGTGATTCCGCCACCACGCGCGCCGTACATGCCGACCGCATGCACCTCGTCGATATAGGTCATGGCGTTGTAGCGCTCGGCAAGATCGGCAATGCCTTCGATGGGCGCGATGTCACCATCCATGGAATAGACCGACTCGAAGACAATCAGCTTCGCGCGCTCGCGCCCGGCTGCTTTCAGCAGGTCTTCCAGATGGTTGAGGTCGTTGTGGCGGAAGATCTTCTTTTCCGCGCCCGAGCGGCGCACGCCCTCGATCATCGAGGCGTGGTTCAGCTCGTCGGAGAGAATCAGCGCATTCGGGAGCAGCCGGCCAATGGTGGAGATCGAGGCCTCATTGGATATGAAGCCGGAGGTGAAGACGAGCGCCGCCTCCTTACCATGCAGATCGGCAAGCTCGGCTTCGAGCTCCACCAGGGGATGGTTGGTGCCGGAAATGTTGCGCGTGCCGCCCGCGCCGGAGCCCATGCGCCCCGCGGCCTTCTGCATTGCGGCGATCACCTCCGGATGCTGGCCCATGCCCAGATAGTCATTGGAGCACCAGACGGTGATCTCGCGCGCCTGCCCGCCGGAGCGCCAGATGGCGCGCGGGAACGAGCCCACGATCCTCTCCAGATCGGCGAAGACACGATAGCGACGTTCCGCATGAAGCTGGTCAATCGCCTCGGAAAAGAACCGCTGATAATCCATGTTGCCTTCCTGGGTTGCCGCCGGATCATAAACCCGGCCCGCTCAGGCGTCTATCCGCGCAGGCGAGGTCAAATTGCCACGGTCCGCGTATAACACCTTGCGCGCGATCACTTTTCCGTAAAAAGGCCGCCGTCGCGCCCTAATCCTCGAAACGGCTCGCTGTGTCCCGGTCGCGCTCGTAATGTCTTGCAAGCGGGAATGGCGGCAGCCAGGACTCGCGGCGAATGGTCCAGAGTTCATAGGTCGGCCTCAGTTGGTCCGGCGCATCCAGCGAGCCCAGATTCACCTCGATCTCGTCGCCGCTCCGGCCAAAAACCGAGGAGCCGCAGTGCGGACAGAAATGCCGCCCGGCATAGTCGCGCGTTTCACCGTCCACCGTCACCGCGTCCTCGGGGAAGATCGCGGAGGCGTGGAAAAGCGCTCCATGAAGCTTCCGGCAGTCAAGACAGTGGCAAATGCCCACCCGGTACGGCCGGCCTGTCGCCACGATCCGAACCTTCCCGCAAAGGCAGCCGCCCGTGAACTGCTCCATGCCGTGTCTCCCCTGAAATCAGCGTAGCGTTCTCAACGAAGCCCGTCTCCATGAAAGAGACGCCTGCGCAATCCCCTGACGGAGCGGGCGGTAGGAGCCGGCCGAATCTTACGCCCTGCGCGGCAGCACGCGGTCGGGCGGGCGATGGCCGTCGAAGAAGGTGCGGATGTTGATGATCACCTTCTCGCCCATGTCGATACGGCCCTCGATGGTGGCGGAGCCCATATGCGGCAGGATGACGACCTTGCCGCGCTCGGCCAGCTTGACGAGCCTCCGGTTAACCGCCGGCTCGTGCTCGAACACGTCGAGGCCGGCGCCGGCAAGCCTGCCCTCCTCGATCATGCGGATCAGCGCGTCCTCATCCACCACATCGCCACGCGCGGTGTTGACGAGATAAGCCGTGGGCTGCATCAGCGCCAGCCGCCGCGCAGACAGCAGGTGGAAGGTGGCCGGCGTCGAAGGGCAGTTGACGGAAATGATGTCCATGCGGGCAAGCATCTGATCCAGGCTGTCCCAGTAGGTCGCCTCCAGTTCATCCTCGATCATGGGCGCGACGCGGCGGCGGTTGTGGTAGTGGATCGAAATGCCGAAGGCCTTGGCGCGACGCGCCACGGCGGTTCCGATGCGGCCCATGCCGACAATTCCGAGCCTCTTGCCCCAGATGCGGTTGCCGAGCATCCAGGTGGGCGACCAACCAGCCCATTTGCCGCTGCCACGCAGGATCGCCGCGCCCTCCGTCAGCCGCCGGGGCACGGCCAGCATCAGCGCCATCGTCATGTCGGCCGTGTCTTCCGTAAGCACGTTGGGCGTGTTGGTGACAGTGATACCGCGCTCATTGGCGGCCACCACGTCGATGTGGTCGACTCCGTTGCCGTAATTGGCGATCAGCTTCAGCTGTTCGCCCGCCTGCGCCAGAAGGTCGGCATCGATGCGATCCGTGATGGTGGGCACCAGCACCTCCGCCTCCTGCACGGCAGCGATAAGCTCCTCCCGGGAAAGCGGCCGGTCGTCCACGTTGAGCCGCGCGTCGAACAGTTCGCGCATGCGTGTCTCGACCTGATCCGGCAGTTTTCGCGTGATGACGACGAGCGGCTTCTTCCGGCCAGCCATGTTTGCGTGCAACCTCCCCGCATTGAGGCCTCGTTAACCAGGAAGAGCGACATTTGAAAGGCTGCCGTCCTGCTTCGCGGCCTCGGGTCCGATGTCTACCAAGCAGGGACGGCCAAGACAAAGAAAAAGACCGTCTGCGCTCATGGTATCAGGGGTATCTTCGCACATGAAGGCTCAAGTCCGTTCCGCGGCGCGAATCCTCCGCCGGCTTGCGCCGGTTCTAGTGGCCGTGAGCCTCGCCGCGGGTCTGGCTACTCCTTCGGCAAAGGCGGACCAGAGCCAGCCCGTAACGCTCGGGCCGAGCGGCCTGCCGCTTCCACGCTTCGTCAGCCTGAAGTCGGGCCGCGTCAACATGCGCGTGGGTCCGGGCACCCAGTACGAGGTTGAATGGATGTATCTCAAGCCCGGCCTGCCGATGGAGATCATCCAGGAATATGACAATTGGCGGCGCGTGCGCGACGCCAATGGCGCGGAAGGCTGGATTCATCAGGCGCTGCTGTCGGGCCGCCGTACCGGCGTCATAGCACCCTGGTTCCAGGGAAGGGAGACGAACTTTCCGCTGCTGGCGGACCCTCGGGAAGGCGCACGCACGATCGCCTTGGTGGAGGCGGGTGCCATCGGGGAAGTGGTCACGTGCAACGGCCAATGGTGCCGCATGACCTTCTCCGGACATACCGGCTGGATGGAGCAGGACGCCATCTGGGGGGTCTATCCGGGGGAGACGATCACGGAGTAGGTGAAGCCGGCGCTGCTCGGCTTTATCCTGCAGACGGGCTTTATCCTGCAGACGGTTGGAATCTCTTCAAAAGCATCCGATTAACGGGCTATCGCGCCTCCGTTTGTGGCGAGACAGTCACGGATTCAGGCTTGGGCTTCGCCCGTCAGTTCGCCCTGTTGGCCTTGGGACGCAGCCGCACGACGATGTCCACATGGGCGATTTCCATGCCGTCGGGCGGGGAAGGAAGGTTGGTGACGGTGACGGGTCCCTCGGGAATGTCCACAAGACGGTTTTCGCCTTCCAGGAAGAAATGGTGGTGATCCGAGGTGTTGGTGTCGAAGTATGTCTTCGACCCTTCGATCGGCAGGATGCGCAGCATGCCCGCTTCGGTGAACTGATGCAGTGTGTTGTATACGGTGGCCAGCGACACCTGGACTCCGGCCGCAAGCGCCTCCTCGTGAAGCTCTTCCGCCGATATGTGGCGGTCGCCCGCAGCGAACAGCAGTGCGGCCAGCGCGACACGCTGGCGTGTAGGGCGCAAGCCCGCCTCGCGCACCCGCTTCTCCAGCGCATGTTCGTCGAAATGGACTGTCGCTGTGACCAAGGAAACCTTACCTGTCCCTTTCGGTTCGATCCCGCGGAACGGCGCGTCAAGCGCCGGCCTGGGCCCACATATATTCTGACACGGAAAAGCGATCAATAGACGGGCCGATAGGGCGATTGTACACGCAGGCGGTTTCCTCCTTGAAACAAGCTGTGATAGGGAGAGTCCCGAATGATCACCAGACCGCCAATTGAGGCGGTGAGCGAGAATGGGAATTCATGGCGCAGACGAAATCCAGCTACGACTACGAGGACCTTCTGGCCTGTGCCCGCGGCGAGCTGTTCGGGCCGGGCAACGCACAACTTCCCGCCCCGCCCATGCTCATGTTCGACCGCATCACCGAGGTGAGCGCGGAAGGCGGTGAGTTCGGCAAGGGCTTCATTCGCGCCGAGCTGGATATCAAGCCCGATCTGTGGTTCTTCGCCTGCCACTTCATCGGCGACCCGGTCATGCCGGGCTGTCTCGGCCTCGATGCCCTTTGGCAGATGACCGGCTTCTTCCTCGGCTGGCTGGGCGAGCCGGGGAAAGGCCGCGCAATCTCCACCGGCGAGGTGAAGTTCAGCGGCATGGTCACGCCTGCTGTCCGCAAGGTGGAATACGGGGTAGACCTCAAGCGCGTCATGCGCGGGCGCCTCGTGCTGGGCATCGGCGACGGCTGGCTGAAGGCCGATGGGGAGACCATATACCGTGCCAGCGACCTGCGTGTCGGCCTGTTCAAGCAGGGAGCGGCCGCGTAGGTCAGCGGCATGCAGGGCCATAAAGCCTCAAGGAGAGCTATGGGATGAGACGTGTCGTAGTCACCGGCCTCGGTATTGTGTCCTCCATCGGCGATAATGCCGAAGAAGTCACGGCTTCTCTGCGCGAGGCCCGTTCGGGCATCAGCTTCTCGCAGGATTTTGCGGATCGCGGCTTCCGCTGTCAGGTCTGGGGGGCGCCCAAACTCGACCCCACGGAGTTGGTCGACCGTCGCGCCATGCGGTTTCTTTCCAAAGGCGGGGCCTGGAATCACGTGGCGATGGAACAGGCGATTGCCGATTCCAGCCTCGAGGAAAAGGACATCACCAACGAGCGCACGGGCATCATCATGGGCTCGGGCGGTCCGTCCACGCGCACCATCGTGGAGGCGGCCGACATCACGCGCGAAAAAGGATCGCCAAAACGCATCGGCCCCTTTGCCGTGCCCAAGGCGATGTCTTCCACGGCCTCGGCGACGCTGGCCACATGGTTCAAGATCCGCGGCGTGAACTACACCATCACCTCGGCCTGCTCCACCTCGGCTCATTGCATCGGCAATGCCTACGAGCTGATTCAGTGGGGCAAGCAGGACATCATCTTCGCCGGCGGGCATGAGGATCTTGACTGGACCATGTCGAACCTGTTCGACGCCATGGGTGCCATGTCCTCCAAGTTCAACGACCGCCCGGCGGCTGCCTCGCGCGCCTATGACGTCAACCGCGACGGCTTCGTGATCGCCGGCGGCGCCGGCGTGGTGGTGCTCGAGGAACTGGAGCACGCCAAGGCGCGCGGTGCGAAGATCTACGGCGAGGTGGTCGGCTATGGCGCCACTTCAGACGGCTACGACATGGTGGCTCCTTCTGGCGAAGGTGCGGTGCGATGCATGCGCCAGGCGCTCGCCACGGTGAAGGAGAAGGTGGACTACATCAACACGCATGGCACGGCGACGGAAGTGGGCGATTCGCGCGAGATCGCGGCCATCCGCGAGGTCTTCGGCGATGACATGCCGTACATCGCATCCACGAAGTCGCTTACGGGCCACTCGCTCGGCGCGGCTGGCGTGCAAGAGTCGATCTACGCCCTCCTCATGATGAAGGAAGGCTTCATAGGGGAAAGCGCCCATATCGAGGAACTCGATCCGGAGTTCGAGGGTGTCCCCATCGTGCGCAAGCGCATCGACAACGCGAAGATAGACACCGTTCTGTCGAATTCCTTCGGCTTCGGTGGCACAAACGCAACGCTTGTCTTCCAGCGTTACGCAGGCTGAGAGGTTTGGAATGGACGCTTTGATGAAGGGCAAGCGCGGTCTCATCATGGGGGTCGCGAACGATCATTCGATCGCGTGGGGGATTGCAAAGAAGCTTGCCCAGCACGGGGCGGAGCTCGCCTTCACCTATCAGGGCGAGGCCTTTGGCCGCCGCGTCAGGCCGCTCGCCGAGCAGGTGGGCTCGAAGCTGCTTCTGCCCTGCGACGTGGAGGACAGCGTCTCCATCGACAAGGTGTTCGAGGTGCTGGAGGCCGAATGGGGCACGCTCGATTTCGTCGTGCATGCCATCGGCTTTTCCGACAAGAATGAGCTGAAGGGGCTTTACGCCAACACCACGCGCGAGAACTTCATCCGCACGATGGTGATTTCCTGCTACTCCTTCACCGAAATCTCCCGCAAGGCTGCCGCCATGATGGAAAACGGGGGCAGCATTCTTACGCTCACCTATGCTGGCTCCGTGCGCGTCATGCCCAACTACAATGTGATGGGCGTGGCCAAAGCGGCCCTCGAGGCGAGCGTTAGGTATCTCGCCAACGATTACGGCCCGCGCGGCATCCGGGTGAACGCCATATCCGCCGGCCCGGTCCGCACGCTCGCCGGCGCAGGCATCGCCGACGCGCGGCACATGTTCACCTACCAGCAGCGCAACTCGCCGCTGCGCCGCACCGTCACCATCGATGAGATCGGCGGCTCGGCGCTATATCTGCTCTCCGACCTTTCAACTGGTGTGACGGGCGAAATCCATTACGTGGATTCGGGCTACCACATCGTCTCCATGCCGGTGCTGGAGGAACTGAAGCGCTCGGGAGAGGCTTCGGAAAAGGCGGAGGCGGAGCGGGCGGCCGCGAGAGTGGCGAAATAACACGCTGTTGCTGCGCCGCCGCAAACGCCCTCAGCGATCCTCGCCGTCAAGCAGCGGAATGGGAACGCCCGCGAGCTCCGCTGCCGTCAGCCGTGCCGCGCTTGCACGCGCGAAGCGCAGCATGAGCGCCCTGCGCGTGGCGGGAGCCAGCCGGTGCTCGGGCGCATCACGCAGAATTTCCGCGCCGTAGCCGTCCGAAAGGATGAAGCCGCACTCCGGCGGAAAAATTTCCTCCGGTACGTCCGGATGCGAGGCAAAGAAGAAGCGGTCCGAATGCAGCCGGTACTCCGGCCATTTCCGATCCACCCTGAAATCCTCGACCGACGACTTGATCTCGATGATCCAGAAGTCGCCCTTGGGTGTCAGCGCCACAAGGTCGGCACGGCGCCCGCTGGCAAGGGGCAGCTCCGGCAAGACGGCGGCTCCCATTTCCATGAGAAGCCGCTGCACGCCGCGGCGCACTACAAGGGCGCGGTCGGATTGACGACCGTCGGCCAGCGGGTTGACGGGAAAAGGTGATACGATGGGCATGGACCAAGATTGCCAGCAAAACCGGCCGCGGAAAAGGCTTTGAGGCGCCGGCAGTGGCGGTTTCCTGACAGCAGGGACGATCCCCATGGCACGACCGCCGGTGTTGCGCAAATGCAATAATGCTCCGCCATCCTGGGCGGAACTCATAAGCCGATTATTAACCATCTTGGCAGAGATTACCCGCCACTCTAATGAGAAACGGTAGGAAAGACCTACCCGTTATTTGCATAGATCGGGGCTCTCTCAATGACATCTAAAGCTCTTTCCGTTGCTGCTGCTCTGGTGCTCTCTGCAGTACTCGCCGGCTGCAGCAGCGACGGCACGGGAAAGCTGTTCACTTCAGAATATGGCGCCGTCGTCGACGCCGGATATCAGCTTCCGCAGATCCCGATCTCGCAGGTGCCGCGCCAGTATCACCGGCAGATCGTTCCTTACGAAACGGACGAAAAGCCCGGCACCATCATCGTCGATACCAAGGAGAAGTTCCTCTATCTGGTGATGGAGGACGGTAAGGCCATGCGCTACGGCATCGGCGTCGGGCGTGAGGGCTTCCAGTGGTCGGGCACAGCCCGCGTGGCCATGAAGCGCGAGTGGCCCACCTGGACACCGCCGGCAGCGATGATCAAGCGCCAGCCGGAACTCGCCAAATGGGCGGGAGGCATGCCGCCCGGCCTGTCAAACCCGCTCGGCGCGCGCGCGCTTTACCTGTTCAAGAACGGCAAGGACACACACTACCGGCTGCACGGCACGCCGGAATGGTGGTCCATCGGCAAGGAAGTGTCCTCCGGCTGCATTCGCCTTCTGAATCAGGACATCATTGATCTTTACAACCGCACCGAGATCGGTGCAAAAGTAATCGTGAAACGGTAGGAACCGTCTCGGTGACAGACGCTGCGCCGATCCGGCGCGCGAACGAAAACCGGGCCTCGCGGGCCCGGTTTTTCTTTTACCAGCCGATGGAGCGGAGATACCTGCCAGTGGAGCAGAGCGCCCGTTTGTCAGACGACCTGCTCGACGTGCTGAACCTCCGGCACGAAGTGATGCAGCAGGTTCTGGATGCCGTGCTTGAGCGTGGCGGTCGAGGACGGGCAGCCGGCGCATGCGCCGCGCATGTAAAGATACACCGTACCGTTCTCATATCCGCGGAAGGTGATGTCCCCGCCGTCCTGCGCTACCGCCGGGCGCACTCGCGTATCCAGCAGCTCCTTGATCACAGCGACGATTTCCTCATCGGCCGCGTCGTAGAACTCGCCGCCTTCAGGCGCCTCATTCCCGCTTTCGCCGGCCGCCATCACGGGCTGGCCGGACATGAAATGCTCCATGATCGTACCGAGGATGGCGGGCTTCAGATGCTGCCACTCCGCGCCCTCCTTCGTGACGGTGATGAAGTCATACCCGAAAAAGACGCCGATCACCCCCGGTATGTCGAACAGACGGCCGGCCAGCGGCGAAGCGGCGCGCGCCGATTCCGCATCGCGGAAATCCGCCGTACCCTCTTCAAGCACAACCCGGCCCGGCAGGAACTTGAGCGTTGCGGGGTTGGGTGTAGCTTCCGTTTGGATGAACATCGACGGATCTCCGTGCTGCCTTTTTTGGAATGGTTCTAAAATAAGCCGAAAGGAATGGCTGTTCAAGCCGCATATAGGCAGCAGCCGGCCTTCAAGCCAGGCTTTCGATCTCCTCGTCGGTCAAGCCGTACGGGATGACGGTGACCGGAATCGGGAATGCGGCGCCCTTCCCAGCAACCGAAGAAACGAGCGGCCCCGGCCCTTCCTTGGCGTTGCTGGCGCCAAGCACCAGAATCGCGATGTCCTGGTCTTCCTCGATGAGCCCGTGAATCTGCTCAATCTTCTGCCCCTCCCGCACGATGAGTTCGGGTTCTATCCCGATCGTCTCGCGCACTTTGGAGGCCAGCGCATCGAGCGCGGCGTGAGCGCTCTTCAGGGCCTCCTCGCGCATGATCTGCTCCACGCCCAGCCAGTGCTGGAAGTCTCCGGGCTCGATGACATAGAGCAGAATCACAGCGCCGTTGGTGGCCTTGGCGCGCCGCGCCGCATAGGCGACGGCACGCTCGCATTCCGGCGATTCATCGACAATGGCGAGGAATTTCCGCTTGTGGCCGGCTTCCCGGCTCAGACGTTTCGAGACCATGTACGTCCCTTCCTCCACGGGCGGCACCTGGCCGCCCCGGCCAATCTGCCATTGGCAAGGCCGGGCGGCAAGCCGCGCGTTTCCATGTGATATGGGAACTCAGTCAGCCAGAAGCCCGACGATTTCGCGGACTTTTTTCATCGTCTCCTCCGCGATCACGGCCGCGCGCTCCCCGCCGTCACGCAGAACTTTGTCCACATAGGCGGGATCAGCGGCGATGCGCCGCATCTCCTTGCCGATTGGCTCCAGCGTGGCTACGGCGAGATCGGCAAGTGCCGGTTTGAAATCGGAGAACTGGCGCCCGCCGAATTCGGCGATCACCTGTTCGCGCGAAATGTCTGCCAGGGCGGCATAGATGCCGATCAGATTCTCCGCCTCAGGCCTTCCCTCAAGGCCTGCAAGGTCGCTCGGCAGCGGTTCGGGATCCGTCTTCGCCTTCCTGATCTTGCGGGCGATGGCGTCGGCATCGTCGGTAAGGTTGATGCGCGAAAGATCCGACGGGTCGGATTTCGACATCTTCTTCGATCCGTCGCGCAAGCTCATGACCCGTGTCGCCGGCCCCTCGATGAGCGGTTCGGTAAGGGGGAAGAACCCGCTCACCTTCTCCTCGCCGACGGCCATCTCCACCCCGTATCCGAGCTCGGCTATGCGCGCGGAGAAATCGTTGTTGAACTTCTGGGCGATGTCGCGGGTCAGTTCCAGATGCTGCTTCTGGTCCTCGCCCACCGGCACGTGGGTCGCGCGATAGACGAGAATGTCGGCGGCCATCAGGCTCGGATAGGCGAGAAGGCCGAGAGAGGCGTTTTCGCGATCCTTGCCGGCCTTGTCCTTGAACTGCGTCATCCGGTTCATCCAGCCGATGCGGGCGACGCAGTTGAATATCCAGGCCAGCTCGGCATGCTGGGGCACCCGTGCCTGGTTAAAGATGATGCTTTTTTCGGGATCGAGCCCGCAGGCGAGATAGGCCGCCGCGATGGCACGGGTCTGATCCGCCAGGTCCTCATGCACCAGCGTCGCCGTCAGGGAATGCAGGTCGACGACACAGTAAATGCACTCATAGGTGTCCTGCAGCGTGACGAACTTCTTGAGGGCGCCGAGATAGTTGCCGAGGTGCAGATTGCCTGTCGGCTGTATTCCGGAAAAGACGAGCTGCCTGAATTCACTCATGGGCATTCCCTGAAAGCTTTACGCCGCGCGCCGCGCGAAGCGAGGCCGTGGCGCTTATGAACGAGCCCGCACGCGCAATCAAGCCCTGCGCCTCCGCAGGGCGGTGGCGAGCTCCTGCCGGTCCACCGCGCCCGTTAGCAGCGCGAGCGCCAGATAGACCACCGCTGCGGCGGCTATCACGACCAGCACTGCGATCGCGCGTAGGACGACAGTTGCCTCTTCGAGCGGCGCGATCACAAGCACGTCCAGCCCATAGGCAACAATGCCCATGGCCGCGCTAGCGAGGCAGATCATCGCCACCCGGCGCAACGTGATGCCGGACGGGCGGAAGGCATTGCGCCGCCACAGGGTCACGGCAAGAAGCAGGACATTGACCCAGGACGATACCGAGGTGGCAAGCGCGATCGCCACGTGCCCGAGCCAACGGAACAGCACCAGGCTCATCGCGATATTGACGATCACGGAAATCAGCGAGAACCACATCGGCGTCCTCATGTCCTCGCGTGCAAAAAATCCTGGCTGGAACACCTTCACCAGCACATAGGCCGGAAGCCCGGAGGCGAAAGCGGAAAGCGCGGAGGCCGTCATGGCCGTGTCGAGCGCGGTGAAGGCGCCCCGCTCATAGAGCAGAGCGACGATGGGGCCCGGAAGGACCATCAGCCCCACGGCCGCCGGCACGGTGAGGCCGAGGGCGAATTCCAGGGAGCGGTTCTGTAGATGCTGCGCCTCGCGCTGGTTGCCGGCCTTCAGCGCGCGCGCAAGCTCCGGCAGAAGCACGACGCCCACGGCGATGCCGATGACGCCCAGCGGAAGCTGATTGATACGGTCTGCAAAGTTCAGAAGCGCGATCGCCTTGTCCTGGGCCGAGGCGATGATCTGGCCGATGAGCAAATTGATCTGCATGATGCCGCCGGTCACCAGCGCTGGAGCCATAAGCACCAGCACGCGCCGCACGGCCGGCGTCAGGCGCGGGCGGCGCAGCCGCAACGTGAACCCGGCCTTGCGCACGGCGGCAATGAGGATCGCAAGCTGCGCGATGCCGGAGATGAACACGCCCCATGCGAGCCAAAGCCCCGTGAGGCGGGCGGGCAGTTCAAGAAGCAGGCACAGCGCCAGCGCGGCGGACAGAATCACGTTGAGCAAGACCGGCACCAGGGCGGCGAGAAAGAAGCGGCGCATGGAATTCAGGATGCCTGAAAGCATCGCCACCAGCGACATGCAGGCAAGATACGGAAACATGATCCGTGTCATGACGACCGTGAGGTCGAACTTTTCCGGATCGTCCAGAAAGCCGGGCGCAACCAGCGTGCTTACCAGGAACGGCATGAAGATCATCGCGACAGCCGTCAAAGCCAGAAGCGCAGCCAGAAGCGCAGCCAGCACATGCTCGCCGAAATGCCGGGCCGCCTCCATCCCGCCGCCTTCCAGTTCCTTGGAGAACAGAGGCACGAATGCCGTGTTGAAGGCACCTTCGGCAAACAGCCGGCGGAAGAGATTCGGGAAACGGAAGGCGGCATAAAAGGCGTCGGTTACCGGCCCCACGCCAAGGGCTGCGGCAATCAGCGCCTCACGTACGAAACCCAGCATGCGGCTGGCCATGGTGGCGCTTCCCACGCTGGCGAACTTAGCGACAAGGCTCATGCGCGCCGTCCCCTGCCCATGGCCGTAGACGGTGAGGAGGTTGAATGCATTGTGGGGATCACGGACGGCTGCCTCGCTTTGGCGCAATGCCGGGAAAAAGGGATACGGATTTCCCGGACGGAATTAAGCAACAACAATAACTTAGATCCTTTCCGTGTTTCCGGGAAGTTTGGAAAGGATCTTGCCACATTCTTCCCTGCCGCCATTACGCGACCGCCGCCTGCGCGCGCGAGCGGCTGCCGCGCAGGCGCCGGCCGTTTTCCAGCACATCCAGCAGTTCGCGGCGGATCGCTTCCATCCGGTCGGGGTTCTCGATCTTCGCGCCGGTCAGATCGGTGACATAGAACGTGTCGATCACCTTTTCGCCGAAGGTGGTGATGTGCGCCGAGGCTATGTCGAGCGACAGGTCCGACATCGCGCCTGTCACTTCCGAAAGCAGGCCGGGCCGGTCAAGACATTCAAGCTCAATCACCGAGAAGCGGTTCGACAAGGTGTTTTGCACCTCGGCGCGCGGCTCGACGCGGAAGGTTCGCGGACCCCGGCGTGGCTTGACGCGCTTCTCGATTACATCCGGCAGGTAGGTCTTGCCCGACAGCACATCCTGGATGAGCTGCCCCACCCGTTCGGCCCGCCGCCGTTCGTCGTCGTCGAAATCGAACTGACGGCTGATGAGGATCGTATCGAGCGCCCGTCCGTCGGCGGTGGTGAAAATCTGGGCGTCTACGATATTGGCTCCGGCGGCCGCGCATGCTCCGGCAATGATGGAGAGCAGCCGAGGATGGTCCGGCGCAAGCACTGTGATCTCCGTCACGGCCTCGAAGGCGTGCGGCTCCACCATGGTGGAAAGCGCCCTGCTCCCGCGATCGGCGTCGCGGATGAATTCGGCGTGCCGCACCTGGTCTGCCGTATCCACGGTCAGTAGATAATTCTCGTAATGCAGTTCGGCGTAGCGGCGCGCTTCCTCCGCCGTCCAATCCCTGGCGGTAAGCGCCTCGACAAGCTGGTCGCGCGCGGCATCCGCCCGCGCGGCGCGGGAGGTCACGGAGAAGCCGCCGGTAAGCAGGAGCTCCGTCTCGAAATAGAGGGTGCGCAGAAGCTGGCCCTTCCAGCCGTTCCACACGCCGGGGCCCACGCCACGAATGTCGCAGACGGTGATGACAAGAAGCAGCTTCAGCCGCTCCACCGACTGCACGATGTCGGCAAAGTCCTGGATCGTCTTACGGTCGTTGAGGTCGCGCATCTGCGCGATCATGGACATGGTGAGATGCTGTTCCACCAGCCAGGCCACCATTTCGGTCTGGGCCTTGTCGAAACCCATATGCGGGCACAGCCGCCGCGCGATGCGGGCGCCTGCAACCGAGTGGTCCTCCGGCCGTCCCTTGGCGATGTCATGGAAGAGGAGGGCAGCATAAAGCACCTCGCGCCAGGGCTTGAGGCTCGGCATGAGCGAATGGATGAGCGGATGCAACTTCTCGCATTCGCCGCGTTCAATCTCGGCCAGTACGCCGAGGCAGCGGATCAGATGCTCATCGACCGTGTAGTGGTGGTACATGGAAAACTGCATCATCGCCACGATCCTGTTGAAATCGGGGATGAGCTTGCCCAGCACGCCGGCCTCATTCATGCGGCGCATGTTGAGCTCCGGATCGCGCGGCGAGGTGAGCAGGTCCATGAAAAGCCGGTTCGCTTCCGCGTTCCGGCGCAGGTTCCGGTCGATCAGCTTGAGCGAACGTGTCAGAAGCTTCAGCGCGTCGGGGTGATACTCCAGCCCGTGCCTGTCGGCGAACCAGAACAGCCGCAGGATGTTGACGGGATCGCGCTCGAAGACGCGCTCGTCAGCCACATTGATGCGATGGTTGTCGATGACGAAGTCGCTCGTTCCCGCGAGCTTGCGCTTGCGGCGCGAGAAGGTGAGGAAGATGCGGTTGAAGCCGGGCACATGCTTGGCCTGCTCCTCCTCAAGCGCGGCGCAGAAGATGCGCGTGAGGTCTCCCACCGCCTTGGCGGTCAGGAAGTAGTGCTTCATGAAGCGCTCGACGGGGGAAAGGCCCGGATGGCTGGTATAGCCGAGCCGTTCGGCAATCTCGCTCTGGATGTCGAAATGCAGCCGCTCCTCCGCCTTTCCGGTCAGGAAATGCATGTGGCAGCGCACGGCCCACAGGAAATCCTCCGCCTTGCGGAACTGCAGGTATTCGCGGCGGGTGAAAACGCCCTTGTCGACCAGTTCCTCGGCCTCGCGTACGCGGTAGTAATATTTGCCGATCCAGAAAAGCGTATGCAGGTCGCGCAGCCCGCCCTTGCCGTCCTTCACATTGGGTTCGACCAGATAGCGGCTTTCGCCCGCCTTGGCGTGCCGCGCGTCACGCTCAGCGAGCTTTGCCTGGATGTATTCGGTAGCCGTGTCCTTGACGATCTCTCGGTCGAAGCGGGCAATCAGCTTGTCGTAAAGGGCCTCCTCGCCGCAGATGTAGCGCGCTTCCAGAACAGCCGTACGGATGGTGATGTCCGTCTGCGCGTGGCGGATACACTCGTCCACCGTGCGCGTCGCGTGGCCGACCTTTAGGCCCAGGTCCCAGAACATGTAGAGCATGTATTCGGCGACCTGCTCGCCCCAGGGCGTCTGCTTGTAGGGAAGCAGGAACAGGAGGTCGATGTCGGACCCCGGCGCCAGCGTGCCGCGCCCGTACCCGCCAACGGCGACCACGGCCATGCGCTCAGCGGCGGAGCGGTTCCGCACCGAGTAAACGTGAACGGCGGCGAATTCGTAGAGCGCGCGGATCATCTCATCCATGAGATGAGACAGGCGGGTGGCGCAAGCGGTTCCACCTCCGTCTTCCGCCAGCATGGTCTCCGCCATTTTCCGGCCGCCGATCAGGCGTTCCTTGAGAAGCTTCATCACGCGCGAGCGAGCAGCGGGCGAGGAGGCGCCTTCGGCGTCTGAAGCGATCGCCTCCAGATCGGCGCGAAGGCGTTCAGCGTCGATGATCTGGTCCAGTTTCAGGGGGACCTTTGCCATTTCGTCTTTCCCCGTTCGGCGGCGCTGTATAGCGCGTTCTCGCGGCATAAGAAACGGCATCGGCCATTTCGTGACAGCTTGTCCCGTTTGAGGCCGTCCATTATGGCGAGGCTTTCTTTCGAGGGTATGGACCGATGGAGCTTCCCGCCACGCTGCGGCAGGCAGCCGACGAAATTCTGGAGGGCGTATCCCTGCATGATCTGCGGCGAGCCGCGGAACGCCTCTCGCAGCGATATCGCGGCGAGGTCCTTGACGGGTGCCTGCATGTTTCCGACGTCCTGGCGGCAAAGGCCTATCTCGTCACGCGGCTACCCGCGACCTATGCCGCGATCCGGCAGAGCCTTGCCGAGACAGCAAGGCGCAACGCGGAGTGCCAGCCGAAGAGCCTGCTCGACATCGGCTCGGGACCCGGCACCGCGCTGTGGGCGGCACTCGAAGAGTGGCCGCAGATCGAGGAGGCGGTACTGGTGGAAGCAAGCAGTCCGATGCGTGAAACCGGGCAGCGGCTCGCACGATCGCTTAACCTGAAGCGGCTTTCCTGGCGCGCGCTCAAGGCCGAGGACCTTTCCGGCCAAGCGGAACCCGCTGAACTCGTCACGCTCTGCTATGTGCTCGACGAGCTTGCCCCCGCTTTTCGCGATCTTCTGGTCAAACGTCTCTGGACGCTCAGCCTGAGGATGCTGGTGATTGTCGAACCGGGTACGCCAGCGGGCTGGCAGCGCATCATGGCCGCGCGCGAAATTCTGCTTAAGGCCGGGGCGCATATCCTTGCACCCTGCCCCCATTACGCCCCCTGCCCGGTCGCGCCGCCCGACTGGTGCCACTTTTCGCGCCGGGTCGCCCGGTCGCGCCTGCACCGGCTAGCCAAAGGCGGCGACGTGCCTTGGGAAGACGAGAAATTCATCTATCTGGCGGCATCGCGCACCGCGACGCGGCAAGTCGGCCTGCGCGTTCTCACGCCGCCAAGAACGGCAAGCGGCGCGATCCGGCTGAAGCTCTGCGGTCCCGATGGCAAGCTGGAAGAGCGGCTCGTCACCCGGCGCGAAGGCCGAGCCTTCAAGGCCGCACGCCGGATTGAATGGGGTGACATGTTGGAGCTATAGCTCGCATGGCGACTATAGCTCCGGGATATCCGGTCAGTTGCCCAGAAGCAGCCCCTTCAGGCGATAGAGGGCATCGAGCGCTTCCCTCGGTGTCATTTCGTCCGGGTTCAATGCGCTCAGCTCTTCCCGTAGCCGGTCGGACGTTTTCCGCATCGGCGGGTCCCTGTGCATAGCCGCCGAAAACAGCGGCAGATCGTCCACGATGCGCGCAGCCTTGGACCCCGTTTCACCTTCCTCGAGCAGATGCAGGACCTCCCGCGCCCGCTCCACGACGGCGGGCGGTAGGCCGGCAAGCCGCGCCACCTGAATGCCGTAGGAACGGTCCGCCGCGCCACGCGCCACCTCGTGCAGGAAGATCACTTCGCCCTCGAATTCCTTCACCCGCATTGTCACATTGACAAGGCGGGAAAGCTTCTCGCTGAGTGCGGTCATCTCATGGAAGTGGGTGGCGAAGAGCGCACGGCAGCGGTTCTTCTCGTGCAGATATTCCACCGCTGCCCAAGCGATGGAGAGGCCGTCGAAAGTGGCGGTTCCCCGGCCGATTTCATCAAGGATCACCAGCGAGCGTTCGCCCGCCTGGTTCAGGATGGCCGCCGTCTCCACCATCTCCACCATGAAGGTCGAACGGCCACGGGCAAGATCGTCCGAGGCACCGACGCGGGAAAAGAGCCGGTCCACAACGCCAATGCGCGCTGAACGCGCGGGTACGAAGGAGCCCATCTGGGCCATGATGGCGATCAACGCGTTCTGGCGCAGGAAGGTGGACTTGCCACCCATATTGGGGCCGGTCAGGAGCCAGATCGCGCCCGCCTTCTCGCCATCCGCCGGGGAAAGATCGCAATCGTTGGCCACGAACGGTTCGCCAAGCTGCCTACGCAACGCCTGTTCGACCACCGGGTGACGCCCGGCTTCGATGTGGAAATCGAGGCTATCGTCTACGACGGGGCGGCAATAGTTTTCGCTGTCGGCAAGCGTTGCGAGTGCGGCCGATACGTCAAGAACAGCGAGCGCCGCCGCCCCGTCGCGCAGCACTTCAGACGCGGCCACCACCTCCGCCGCCAGCCGATCAAAGACCGCGAGCTCGATGGAAAGCGCCCGGTCGGCGGCGTTGGCGATCTTGGTTTCCAGTCCTGCCAGCTCGGTTGTGGTAAAACGCATGGCGTTGGCCATGGTCTGGCGATGGATGAAGCGAGCCTTGGCTTCATCCGAGTTAGTCAGCACGCCGGCATTGTTGGCCGTGACCTCGATATAATAGCCGAGAATGTTGTTGTGCCGGATCTTCAGCGAGCGAATGCCGGTCTCCTCGATGAGATCCCGCTCCATGGCCGCGATCACGCGGCGGGATTCGTCACGAAGCGAGCGCATTTCATCGAGCTCGCTGTCATAGCCCGGGCGGACGAAGCCGCCGTCGCGCTTCATAAGGGGAAGCTCGTCGGCCAGGGCGCGGGCCAGGTGGTTCGCAAGGTGAGCGGGCAACGCTTCAAGGTCGCGCACCGCGCGGGACAGCTCGGCAGGCAGCTCCTTTCCCTGGAGCAGATCGCAGACGGCTCGTGCGGCCTCCAGTCCCGCCGCCAGTGCGCCGAGGTCGCGCGGGCCTCCGCGGTTCAGCGCGATACGCGACAGAGCGCGGCTAATGTCCGGGGCAGCTTTCAAAAGCTCGCGCAGCCCGTCGCGCAGCATCGCCTCATTGAGGAAGAAGGAAACAGAATCAAGCCGCTCTGCGATCGCCTCCGGGTCGGTAAGCGGCGACATCAGCCGCTCGCAAAGCAGCCTACCGCCCGCTCCCGTCACGGTGCGGTCGATGGTCTTCAGAAGGCTGCCTTCGCGCTCGCCTGAAAGGGTCCGCGTCAGCTCCAGATTGGCCCGGGTGGCCGGATCGATGAAGAGGCTCGCAGTTTCATCGTCGCGCTCGGGGCGGCCGAGCGGCGGACGCTCCGAAACCTGGGTTTTCTCCACATAGGCGACAGCGCCCGAGATGGCCGAAAGCTCCGCCCGGGAGAAGCGGCCAAAGCCGTCCAGCGTGGCCACGCCATAAAAGCGCGCAAGCCGCATGGGCGCGCTGGCCGAATCGAAGAAGGCCGGCGGCTGTGGGTTCACCATGCGCCCCAGAGTATCGAACAGGGGCCGCAAGGCAGGATCGTGATAGACCGGCTCGGCGACGATCAGCTCGCGCGGGTCGACCCGCATGATATCGGCAAGCAGCCGGTCGGGCAGAGTGGTTGCCACGCGGAAGACGCCCGTGGAGATATCGAGCCAGGCAAGCGCCATGGCATCCTCGCCACCCTTCACCCGGCCAAGCGCCATGAGATAGTTGGCTTGCGAAGGATCGAGAAGCTTCTCCTCGGTAATCGTGCCGGGCGTGACGAGACGGATGACATCCCGCTGCACGACGGCCTTGTAACCGCGTTTCTTGGCCTCCGCTGGGTCCTCCATCTGCTCGCAGACGGCCACCCGGTGCCCCAGTGCGATCAGTTTCTGAAGATAGTCATCGGCTGCATGCACCGGCACGCCGCACATGGGAATGTCTTCGCCCTGGTGCTTGCCGCGCTTGGTTAGCGTGATGCCGAGCGCACGGCTGGCGATGACCGCATCCTCAAAGAAGAGCTCATAAAAATCGCCCATGCGATAGAACAGGAGGCAGTCGCTGTTCGCGGCCTTGATCTCGATATATTGACGCATCATGGGCGTCGCCCCGTCCGCAGAAGGGGGCGGCACGGCGACAGCCTGCTGCTCGTCCACGGGCGTTTGCCTGTTCAAGGAACCCTCAGCAAAAATTCCGGATACGCGGTTTTGGCCATTTACGCACACGAAGTGTAGCCTTATGCACCGGTGTTCGGCAAAACTCCACAGAAAGCCTGTGGCGGGAGGAGAACAAGAGGCGATGGCGGATGCGAACAAGCGGGAAGGATTAGGCCCGTCGGTCGGCCAGCAGGAGGCGCTTGACTTTCATGCCACTGGCAGGCCCGGGAAACTGGAGGTCAACCCCACAAAGCCGATGGCCACGCAGCGGGATCTCTCGCTTGCCTATTCGCCGGGCGTGGCCGCGCCGGTGAAGGCCATCGCGGAAGACCCCGGAAAGGCCTTTGACTATACCACGCGCGGCAATCTGGTCGCCGTCATCTCAAATGGCACGGCAATCCTGGGCCTCGGCAATCTCGGAGCGCTCGCCTCCAAGCCGGTGATGGAAGGCAAGGCTGTGCTTTTCAAGCGATTCGCCGACGTGGATTCTATCGATCTGGAAATCGACACCACGGACGTCGATGAGTTCATCAACTGCGTGCGTTTTCTGGGCCCGTCCTTCGGCGGCATCAATCTGGAAGACATCAAGGCACCCGATTGCTTCATCATCGAAAGCCGCCTGCGCGAGCTGATGGACATTCCCGTCTTCCACGACGACCAGCACGGGACAGCCATCATCGCCGCGGCCGGTCTCATCAACGCGCTGGACCTGACCGGCCGCGACATGAAGACGGCCCGCCTTGTCTGCAATGGCGCGGGCTCGGCAGGCATCGCCTGTGTCGAGCTCATCAAGTCAATGGGCTTCAACCCGGAAAACATCATCCTGTGTGACACCAAGGGCGTAGTCTACAAGGGTCGCACCGATGGCATGAACCAGTGGAAGTCGGCTCATGCGGTGGAAACCGACAGGCGTACGCTCGCCGAAGCACTCGACGGCGCCGACATCTTCTTTGGCCTCTCCGCCAAGGGCGCGCTGACTCCCGCTATGGTACGCTCAATGGCGAAGAATCCGATCATCTTCGCCATGGCCAATCCGGACCCGGAAATCACGCCGGAGGAGGTGGCGGAGATCCGCACCGACGCGATCATGGCCACCGGGCGTTCGGACTATCCGAACCAGATCAACAACGTGCTCGGCTTCCCCTACATCTTCCGCGGCGCGCTCGACGTGCGCGCGACCACCATCAACGACGAGATGAAGGTGGCGGCGGCCGAGGCCCTTGCCGCGCTCGCGCGCCAGGACGTGCCGGACGATGTGGCAGCCGCCTATCAGGGGAACCGGCCCAAATACGGCCCCAACTACATCATCCCCGTACCCTTCGATCCCCGGCTGATCACGTCGGTGCCGCCGGCCGTGGCGAAGGCGGCGATGGAAACGGGCGTGGCGCGCCGGCCCATTCTCGACATGGAACGGTACGTCAACGAACTGTCCGCGCGGCGCGATCCCATCGCATCGACGCTCCAGCGCATTTACGACCGGGTGCGCCGCCAGCCCAAGCGGATCGTCTTCGCCGAGGGCGAGGAGGAGCAGATGATGCGCGCGGCGGTCTCCTACGTGAACCAGAAGCTGGGCACGGCCATCCTACTCGGCCGCGAGGAGCGTATACGTGAGACGGCGCGGAACGCGGGCGTCGATCTCGCCCGCCCGGGCATCGAAATCATCAATGCGCGGCTATCGCGCCGCAACGGCATCTATGCGGATTTCCTCTACGAGCGCCTGCAGCGCAAGGGCTATCTCTTCCGCGATTGCCAGCGCCTCATCAACAACGACCGCAACCACTTCGCCGCGTGCATGGTCGCGCTGAGTGATGCCGACGGCATGGTCACCGGTCTCACGCGCAACTATTCCACCGCGCTCGACGATGTGCGCCGGGTTATCGATGCCCGGCCCGGCCACCGGGTGATCGGCGTATCGATCGTGCTGGCGCGCGGGCGCACGGTGATCGTGGCAGATACGGCCGTTCACGACATGCCTGATGCCAACCAGATTGCCGATATCGCCGAGGAGACGGCGAATTTCGCCCGACGCATGGGGTATGAGCCGCGCATCGCCATGCTTGCCTATTCCACCTTCGGCCATCCGCCCGGCGAGCGTTCCGAACGCATTCAGGAAGCCGTGAACATTCTCGAGAAGCGACGGGTGGACTTCGAGTTCGACGGCGAGATGGCGGCCGACGTGGCGCTCAATCCCCGGCTGATGCATCAGTACCCGTTCTGCCGCCTTTCCGGGCCGGCCAACGTGCTCATCATGCCGGCCTTCCACTCGGCATCCATCTCGACCAAGATGCTGCAGGAGCTGGGCGGCTCGACGGTCATCGGTCCGCTGCTTGTCGGCCTCAACAAGCCGGTTCAGATCGTGTCGATGAACGCGAAGGATTCCGATATCGTCAACATGGCAGCCATCGCGGCCTACAGCGCCGACCAGTAGCTGCCTCAGCGGTTATCGAGATCCTGTACCGCGAAACGCTCCGCCTCCGCGCCGTAGTGGGCGATATAGCGCTGTGAGATCATCTCCACCGGCAGCACCACCAGCACGTCGGTGGTGCCGAAATCGTGGTCGATCACACAGCCTTCGCCGAACCTCGCACCGAGCCTTAGATAGCCCTTGATCAGCGGCGGCATGGCCGAGAGGGCGGCCCTGGCATCGACCCCCTCGGGCGGCATTAGATCCATGCAGGCGTAGCGGTGGGCCTTGGCGCGCACGTCCCAAGGCTCCTCCGCGCGGCAGAAATGGGAAAGATAGGACAAGGCTTGCGCGTGAGCGGCCGGCACGATTCCGGGGAAGGAGGCGCAGCCTGTCATGACGTCGAAACGGTAGCGTCTGCAATAGGCCCAAATGCCTTGCCACAGAAGCTCGATCGTGCGACGGGAGCGGTAGGCCGGCAGAACGCAGGAGCGTCCCAGCTCTAGAAAACGCCGCCCGTGATGGCGCTCGATCAGACGATTGAGCTCGAACTCATCCTCCGAGTAGAAGCCGCCCGTCATCGCGGCGCGCTCCTGCGGTAGAAGGCGGTAGGTGCCCACAACACGGTCTTCTGTCGGGCCAGCCGACTCGGTGTCGATCACCAGAAGGTGATCGCACACGGCGTCGAAACGGTCCGCGTCGCGTTCCTCCTGCGCCGTGATTGCCGGCAGGCGGGCGCCCAATTCCTGATGAAAGACGCGAAAGCGGACCGCCTGGGCTGCGGCGATCTCCTCTTCCTCGCGCGCAAGCCGTACCTCAAGCTGCCCAATCCGGCCCAGGACGGTCTGTTCGGCCAACGCCTCGCAGGCCCTCCTGGCAAGAGCCGGATCGGCGGATTTCTCATTCAGAGCCAAGCCCTGCACGGCTGATTCTCCCTCCATTGCCGCGGCTAGGATAGAATGGGGCTACAACAAAAGGATGGCAAGGGAGCGAGCCGGTTGGCAATGCCCTCACTTACGCGACAACGTGATCCTTCAGCGCCGCGAGCAGATCATCCGGATCGAGCGGCTTGGTGATGAATCCGCTTGCGCTGTTGGCGAGCACGCGCCTGCGGGTCGCCTCCTGCCCGTCGGCGGAGAGTACGAGGATGGGAAGGGGGGCAAGCCCGGTCTCTTCCTCATAGCGGCGGACGCTGGCGATGGCATCGAGCCCGTCCAGTACGGGCATGTGGAGGTCCATGAGCGCCAGATCGTATTCTCGCGAGGGATGGGTGAGCGCGTCGACAGCCGCCCGCCCGTTGAAAACGACCGAAACCTGATGCCCTGCCCTCGTGAGCGCCGCGCGCACCAGCATTGCGTTGATCTCGTTGTCCTCCGCGACCAGCACCCGGAGCCCGCGCCCGGCTTTCGGCTGCGCCGGATTCTCCATGTCTTCACGCCCAGGCGCTTCCGGAACGCCCGCCTCCGCCGGGCGGCCGTTGAGCAGCAGCCGCAGAAGCGTGCGTCCGCGCACCGGGCGGGCGACAAAGGCGTCGTAACCCTTGGCTCGGAAAAGGGCGATCCGCTTGCGATCGCCGGGTGAGATCAGCGTCAGCGCCTGGGCGGCGCGCAGGCCGTTCCCACGAAGCCGGCCGAGCAGATCAGCTGCCTCGTCTTCCAGCGAAGCGTCGATGAGAACGGCCTCGAACGGGGTCTTGCGGCGGCGCAGAAGCACAAGTGCGCTTTTCTCCCCATCCAGCACACGCGCCTTACCGCCATAGGCGCGCACGGTCCGGGCAAGCGCCTCTCCCTCCACCGCATACGGGGTGAGAATGACGACATCCCAGCCTTTAAGCGCGAGCGCTACATCCTGCGGCCCGGCATCGGCTTCCTGCAAAGGCAGGCACACGGTAAAGGCTGCCCCCTCTCCCGGCGCGCTTTCAACGGAGATCGTGCCGCCCATGGCTTCCACCAGCCTTCGCGTGATGGCAAGGCCGAGCCCTGCGCCGTCCTGCCGGCCGGGAGTCCCCTTGGCGGCCTGCTCGAACTCCTCGAAAATGCGCTGGGCCGCTTCGGGCTCGAGGCCGGGGCCCGTGTCATCCACCTTGAAGGCGAGCGAGGGGCGATCGCCCTGCCTGGCCCATGTCACGGTAACGAGTACGCCGCCCTCATCGGTGAACTTGATAGCGTTGCCGAGGAGGTTGAGCAGAATCTGGCGCAGCCGCCCCGGATCGGCGGTGATCGTTTCAGGCACATCGGGCGCGATATGGCAGCCAAGCCCGATCCCCTTGGCGAAGGCGCGCGAAGCGAGCAGTTCCACGACGTTCTCCACCAATTCGCGCACGGCCACGCGCTGAAGCTCCAGCTCAAGCCTCCCAGCCTCGATCTTGGAGTAGTCGAGCAGGTCTTTGATGAGCGCCAGCAGCGCGTTGGCGGAGGCGGAAATGGCGCCGATGTAGGTGCGCTGTTCCGCCGTGAGCCGGGTGCCGGCAAGCAGCGCCGTCATCCCCAGTATCCCGTTCATGGGGGTGCGGATTTCGTGGCTGACCGTGGCCAGGAAGCGCGACTTGGCCAGGCTCGCCTGCTCCGCGCGCTCGCGCGCGTTGACGAGCGCCATCTCGGCCCGTTTGCGGCTGGTGATGTCGCGCGCGATGGCCCAATGCGAGGCGGTGCCGTCGCGGTTGCGCAGGGAAAGCTCGGTCCACGCGAACCAACGCAGGCCGCCCTGCGTGTGAATGGCGACATCCGTTGTACCGAGATTTTCGCTGCCCGAGAAGCCATCCGGCACGGCCGGAACTTCTATGCCGAACTGGCCGAGTTTTTTGCCCGCAAGCTCCTGCGGCTCCATCTCCAGCAGATTAGCGAGAACGCGGTTCGCATAAAGGATGCGGCCGTCACGGTCGCGGTGCACGACAAGATCGCCCAGCGCCTCTAGAAGATCGTGGAAGCGCTGCTCGCTTTCCTGCATCTCCCACATGCGGTCGGCAAGCAGCTCGATCTGTCTTTCCACAGACTCTCCGGCGGCAGCGGCATCACGCGCTGCCAGGCGTCGATTGATCAGCCCCCACAGGATGGACGCAGCACCAAGAAGAATCGCGAAACCAGTGACCGGCCTGGCACCGCCGGTCATATGGGACAGCACCGCAAGCAACAGGATCAGGATGCCGAGGACGAGCAGACTGAGAACCGGCATTGGCCGCGCCGGCCGCGCATGCGGATCGGCGCGCAGCATACCGGCCGCCATGGGTTGTTCAAGCAACTCGTTGGTACCTGCCACCTTCATGGCGGGCAGGATACAGGCCGCGAATTACGGAAGCCTGTGGCAATTCAGCCAAATTTTAGCGTTCCGCAAAAGCCTTTCTACATCTTGACGACCAGACGGCCACGGACCTTTCCGGCAATGATGTCCTCGGCGGCCTTCGGGATGTCGCGGAAGGAAATGGTGCTGGTGAGGGCGGCAAGCTTTGCGTGATCCAGTTCAGTCCCGATACGCTGCCACGCTTCAAGCCGCGGCGGCTTGGGCGCCATCACCGAATCGATGCCGAGCAGCGAGACACCGCGCAGGATAAAAGGTGCCACGGTCGCGGGCAAATCCATGCCCTGCGCGAGGCCGCAGGCGGCGACCGCGCCGCCATAGCTTGTCATGGACAGAACATTGGCCAGCGTATGGCTGCCGACCGCATCGATACCGCCGGCCCAGCGTTCCTTGCCGAGTGGCCGCGCGGGACCCGCGAGCTCCTCCCGCGAAATGATCTCGCTGGCGCCCAGATACTTCAGATATTCCGTCTCCGCGGTGCGTCCGGTGGACGCCACGATGTGATAGCCGAGCCTGGACAAGAGGGCGATGGCGACGGACCCTACGCCGCCCGCCGCGCCCGTGACGATGACGGGGCCGCGGTCCGGCGTAATTCCATGGCGCTCGAGCGCCATGATGGCGAGCATGGCCGTGTAACCCGCCGTTCCGACAGCCATGGCGTCATGAACGCTCATGCCCTCCGGCAGCGGCACCAGCCAATCGCCGGAGACTCGGGCACGGCCCGCATAGGCGCCATAATGGGTCTCGCCTAGACCCCAGCCGTTCAGAACCACCTTGTCGCCCTCTTTCCATTCCGGATGGTTCGAGCGGACAACCGTGCCTGCTAGGTCCACGCCGGGGATCATCGGGAAGCGGCGTATAACCGGTGCCTTGCCGGTAATTGCCAGCCCATCCTTGTAGTTCACCGTCGTTGCCTCGACCGCGATGGTTACGTCGCCCGGCATCAACTCGTCCTCGCCCATCTCAACAAAGGAGACCCGTTGCTTCTTCTCCTCGTCGCGGGTGATGAGAACAGCTTCGAAACGTTCGCTCATGATGCTTCTCCGTCTGGGCCCGATGGGCATTCAGGCTGAGGATCTTTTCCGCACAGAGTCAAAACCCAACATCCTTTGAGACGCTTTCACGGTCCAGCGGGAAGAGACGCGCCTCCACCAGCACCCGCGAAGCATCAGTGCGGGCCGGTTTCGCCGTTGAAGGCTTTATAGACGGCAATTCCCGCGGCCAGATCTTCGATGGCCGCGCCCACCGATTTGAAGAGCGTGATCTCGTCCGGGCTTTGCCGCCCCGGCCTTTCACCGCGTGAAAGCTCGAAAAGATCGGCCTTGATGTCCTGAAGCGCCAGCGCGCCCGACTTGATGGCCTGTACGATGTCGCCAGCCTCCTTGGTGGCGCCGGCGCGGGTGTCCACATAGACGGCGGAGCGTGAAATCGCAGCATCGTCGCCCTCGCGCATTGTCGGCGCATAGGCGCCCACGAGGTCCACATGGGTGCCGGGCCTGAGGAATTGGCCGCGCACCAGCGGCTCGGACGACAAGGTGGCGCAGGAAACGATATCCGCCCAGCTCACCGCCGCGTCGAGATTGCCGGCCATGCTGGCGTGATACCCCTCGGCGCGCAGCGCCTCGGCCACTTTTTCCGCATTGGCGGGCGTGCGGTTCCAGATTTTGATCTCTCTGATCGGGCGCTGGCTGGCATGAGCCCGCGCCAGATGCGGCGCGAGCGCCCCCGCGCCTACCACCAGCAGGCGTTCGGCGCCCTCACGCGCCAGATAGGATGCGGCAAGGGCCGAGGCGCAGGCGGTGCGCCAGAGGGTCAGCCGCTGGCCGTCGATCAGGGCGCGCGGCTCGCCCGTGGCTCCGTCAAGCAGCAGATAGACGCCCATGATCGCGGGCTTGCCGATAGTGTTGTTGTCCGGAGAGACGGTGACGACCTTGACCCCGATATAGGTCTCGCCTGTTCCATTCGACGGATCGCTCCAGGCAGGCATGAGGAGAAGCGTCACATCCGAGCCCTGCGGCCGCTCCACCGTATGATGGTGGCGCAGCGGCTGCACGGCGCCGGCGCGGAACGCCTCGCGCAGGATGTCCACCAGCCCGGCATGGGTCAGGCAGCGGTCGATGTCCTCGGCGGAAATATGGATCATGCGGCAGGATCGGTGGAAGCAAGCGCCCGCTGGCCGCTGTCGTGGCGCAGCCGCTCGAGCTCCTGCGTGCGTTCGCGTGCAAGCCGCCGGTACCGCCCCTGCCGGACCCAGGTGACCGCGCCGCCGACAATCACGCCGAGAATGAGAGCTAGGAAGAGATGAACGAATAGAGGCAGTTCGATCGTCAGGCCGGGATTCCCCGGATTGAACGGGTCGAGCGTGAACGGTGTCATCGCTCGGTTGGCGACCGCAAGGGCAACGAGGATGATCGCCAGCGGTACGACAACTACGGCGATGATGACCCGGTGCAACATAGAGCGCGCCTTTAGCTGTCGGCGTTCAGCCGTTCGCGCAGCTCCTTGCCGGTCTTGAAAAAGGGAACCCACTTTTCCTCGACGTAGACGGTCTCGCCGGTTCGCGGATTGCGTCCTTTCCGCGCCGGGCGGTTCTTCACCGAAAAGGCGCCGAAGCCCCTGAGTTCGACGCGATTGCCCTGGGCGAGGGCTTCCGTAATCTCGTCAAAGATCGCGTTGACGATATTCTCCACGTCCCGCAGGAACAAATGCGGGTTGCGGTTCGCAATGGTCTGCACGAGCTCGGACTTGATCATGGCTTCGGTTCCGCCGCTTCTGGTTGCCTAGGCTGCCAGATAGTGAACTGAATTATCTATGTTTTCAATCCGGCAGGGCCATTCGTTCAGGTTGCCAGAGCGACAAGAGGCCGTCAAGAAAGATGCGTTTCCCGGCAAGCTGGTCCCAAATGTCGCCGGACGGCAGGCCGAGAAGCCGTGCCGTCCACTGCGCCGCAAAACCCGGCAGGAAGAATGAGCCGTCAGCGTTGCGCGGCTTCCATTCGACGATCTCCAATTCCGCGCTCACCCCCTGCTCGACAAGCCAGTTCTTTGCCTCGCGCACGCCGCCGAGCGCATCCACGAGTTTCAGCTGAAGCGCCTGGCGCCCCGTGAAAATGGAACCATCGGCGAGGGCCAGCACCTCATCCCGCGGAAGCGCGCGCCGGTCAGCGATGAGATCGACAAACCAGTTGTAGCTGTCCCGCACCATCGCCATGAGCATTTCGCGCTCTTCCTGGGTTGTCGGGTTGAAGGGCGACGGTTCGGATTTAAGCGGCGCCGACTTCACTTCCTCCACCTTCACGCCGATCTTGTCCAAGAGCCCGGTGATCTGCGGATACTGAACGATGACGCCGATGGAGCCGACGATGGAGGTTTGGCGCGCGACGATATAGTCAGCGGCGGACGCAACCATATAGCCCGCCGAGGCTGCCAGCGTGCCCACCTGTGCGACGACCGGCTTTTCCTCCGCCAGCCGGCGGACCGCCTCGAAAATGGCTTCACCGCCCGCCGTGGTGCCGCCGGGCGTGTCAACTGTCAGGATGACCCCCTTGACCGCGCTCGACTCGCGCACGCTTTCCAGAAGGTCGAGAAGTTCTTCGTCTTCAAGGATCGTGCCTTCAACGCGCACCTGCGCAATGTGCGAGCTCGTAAAGGAGAGTGCGTCGCCAAACAGCCAGCGCGCGGTGGCAAGAAGCGCGAATGCGATAAAGAGGAATGTGGCAGCACGCCAGAAGGTCACCTTGCGCCTCAGGCGCCGCCGGTCGATCAGGTCGTCGGCTCGGGTGGACATGGGGAAAGCCTCGCAACTGTCGCAAATGCTGTTCGGCTTGCCTTTTAGACGAAGCCACGCATATGAGCTACCGTGTTTCGCGCCCTCGTGATCACAACTCATCGCCAAGTATTTGAGCTTCGCGCAAAATAGCCATATTACAGTTGCAACGGCGACACCGGGCGGGGGCCGGCCAGCTGCAAAACCATGGGCGGCAGGAGCTTGCCGGCGGCGGCCTTTCGACGGGCGCGGAAGACTCGCGGCCTCTATCTGGAGCGAGCGGATGACGAGCGCGGTCATGGCTGAAGTGGACGAAAGCGGGGCGCATGCAATCAAGCGCAGCGAGCGCGGAGCGGAAGCTTTCGCGCGCGCCAGGCGGCATTCGCGCCTCGTGCGCGTCCTGAAATTCGTGCTGCCCGGAGCGGCAATCGTCATCACCGCGCTGTTTCTCGGCTACTCCCTTCTGTCATCGGCCGGCTGGGGCGGAGTCGATCTCGGCTTGACCTCCATCGAGAACGGCGAGCTGGTGATGCGGAATCCCTCGCTCGACGGCTACACCCGCGAAAATTTGCCCTACAGCATGACGGCCGAGCGCGCGCGCCAAGCCGTGGGAGACGAAAACGGAGCGATAAGGCTGGAGGGGATCCAGGCTTCGCTGCCGCTCGATGAGACCGACCGCGCCACGCTGACGGCGCGTTCGGGCGTCTTTGACCGGCAGAAGGACCGCCTGACACTTTCAGAAGGCATCACGATGACCACTACCTCCGGCATCGTCGCGCGCCTGCAGTCGGCCGAGGTCGATATCGGCGCAAATGTCCTGAGCTCCGACGAGCCGGTGCAGATCGAGATGGAAGGAATGCGCCTGCGCGCGGACACTTTCCGCGCCAGCGACGGCGGCAACAAGCTAATATTCGAGAATCGCGTGCGCATGGAGCTGGATCCAGCCACGATCAGGCAAAACCGGGAAGAGGAGAGCGGAAACGATGAATAGCAGGCCCCACATGCTGACGATTCTTGCCTTGGGGCTCCTCCTCCCGCCCGCGGCCTTGGCGCAAGAGGGTCAAGCTGGCGCGACCCGGCTCAACCTTTCGAGCGACGAACCGATCCAGATCGAAAGCGACCGGTTCGAAGTGGATGAAGGCAAGAATATCGGCGTCTTCATCGGCAATGTGTCGGTGGTGCAGGGCGCGACACTGCTGAAGACGGCGCGCATGACGGTCCATTACGCCAAAAGCAATGGCTCTGCGACTACGGGCAGCGCACAGATCGAGCGCCTGGAGGCGGAGGGCGGTGTCTACCTTAAGTCCGAAGGCCAGGTAGCGACCGGCGATCGCGGCACCTTCGACATGAAGACCGAGGTGCTCGTACTGACCGGTGATGAGGTCGTGCTGACGGAGGGCAAGAACGTCATCGTTGGCTGCGCGCTAACCGTTCAGATGAAAACGGGACACGCAACGCTCGAAAGCTGCAAGAGCGGCGAGTCGCCTGGCCGTGTGAGAATGCTCCTGACGCCCGAGTCCCAGAACTGACGGCGATCCAGTGACCATCCATCCCAGCAAGCGCAAAAACGGCAGGGCGCCGGAAACGACGCCGGGTCCCGATCTGGAGCGTTACAAGGGCACGCTGATCGCCCGCGGCCTGACCAAGTCCTACAAGAACCGCCAGGTCGTTAGCGGCGTGTCCTTTGGCGTGCGTGCAGGCGAAGCCGTCGGCCTTCTGGGCCCCAACGGCGCCGGAAAGACCACCTGCTTCTACATGGTCACCGGGCTCGTGCCGGTCGATCAGGGAAGCATCCACATCGACGGCCACGACGTTACGGCCATGCCGATGTACCGGCGGGCGCGGCTTGGCGTCGGCTATCTGCCCCAGGAAGCCTCCATCTTCAGGGGCCTGACGGTGGAAAAGAACATCCGCGCCATTCTCGAGGTGGTGGAAAAAAGCCGCAAGGAGCGCGAACGTACGCTCGATGCGCTGCTCGAGGAGTTTCACATCAGCCATCTGCGCAAAGCCCCCGCCATCTCCCTTTCAGGGGGCGAGCGCCGGCGGCTGGAGATTGCGCGGGCGCTGGCCAGCCGGCCGAATTTCATGCTGCTCGACGAACCCTTCGCAGGCATCGACCCGATCGCCGTGACCGATATTCAGCAGCTCGTCAGGCACCTGACGGCGCGCGGCATCGGTGTGCTGATCACCGATCACAATGTGCGCGAGACATTGGGCCTAATTGACCGGGCCTACATCATACATGCCGGCCAGGTGCTTACCCACGGCAGGCCGCAGGACATTGTCGGCAATGCCGACGTGCGCCGCCTCTATCTCGGCGAAGGCTTTACGCTCTGAGCGGCTTGCGTCCGCTCAAATCCACCGGTCCGCGCGTCCAGCCGAGACATCCCGCTGGCAGCAGCGATCCGCCGACCACCAAAGCCCCTTGGGCGTAGAGCCTCAGCGCGTTCGTGCCCTCCGGCACCTCGATCGCCCAAACCTGGTCGGAAGGATCCGACCAGACGAGCCGGCCTGCCACGGCGTTCATCGCCGCGGCGGCCTGCCCAGGCGTGACGCCTGGCCTGAACACTACCAGCAGAGGGCCCTGAGCGAGGCCCGCGGGAGGCAACGATGCCCAGGTCCCGCCCGCCAGAGTGAGGACGATCAAGGTAGCGGCTGCGCCCGGCCGGGTGCCGGAGCCCGGCTTGTCCGTCCGCAGAAGCCAGCCAACGGCAAGCGGCAGGATTCCAAAGACGATGAACCAGGCCAGATCCCATACCAGCGGTGTGGCGGAATCCATCCGGATGCGATGGATGCCGAGAAACCAATGGGAAGCGAATGCATCGAGAATGTGCCACACGCCTAGGCCGATCAGTGCGCAGGCGGCCAGAAACCGGTCGGCCCCTGGTGCCGCGAACTCCTCATGGGAACGCCACAGCAGATAAAGGCCCGCGAAGCCGATCAGATACATGAGAAGGTGGAACAGCCCGTCCGCCATGATCTGGAAACGGAGATCATCGAACCGTCCGCCCCGCAGCCCGGAAAGCAGGTGGTGCCACTGCAGCACCTGATGCAGCAGAATGCCGTCGAAGAACCCGCCGATGGCAAAGCCCAGCATGTAGCCAGCCCAGCCGAGGGCGGGTGAGAAGCGGTTAGACGGGCGCGTTCTGTCTGCAAGGGCTATCATTCGGGTTCACACGATGGGCCAAGGTGCGGTCCGTAACCCGCTCCTGCCTGCGCCTGTTCCCAGGCTCGCCATGCGGATTTTCCGACTGCCATTGACGCCAGCGTGACGCGCTTCCTTGACAAGCAAATCCCAGGCCAGTTTTATCTGCCCCGCGCGGGTATCGTTCAGGAAGCGTGCATGTCGCTGTCCCCCAAATTGCAACTGCGGCAGACTCAGTCGCTGGTCATGACACCGCAATTGCTGCAGTCGATCCGGCTGCTGCAGCTCACTCACACCGAGCTGGAGCAGTTCATCGCCTCCGAGATCGAATCCAATCCCCTGCTTGAGCGCGATGAACGCGGCGACCGCGAGGCCGAGATGGAGCTGGAGGGGACAGGGGGTGAGTACGACGCTCTCCCCTATAGCGCCGCCTCAATGGCGGAGCGGCTCGACAGCTCGCTCGAAAACCTGTTCCCCGACGATCCCGGTGTGCAGGAGACCATTGGTCCGGACCTCTCGGCGCAATGGCGGTCGGCAGCCGGCAATGGGATTGCCGCGGCCGGCAATGACGACTTCAACCTGGAAGCGGTGGCGGCTGCGCCGGTCACGCTGCGGGAGCATTTGCGCGAGCAGATCGCCTTCGCCTTTCACGATCCCGCCTCCCGTATTCTGGCCGAAGCGCTGACCGAGGAGCTTGACGAGGCGGGCTACCTTGCCGCTGACCTGGACGAGATCGCGCTCCGCGCCGGCGCGGACCGCGCGATGCTGGATCGCGTCCTGGAAACGTGCCGAACCCTCGATCCGCCGGGGCTGTTTGCGCGCGACCTTGCCGATTGCCTGGCCCTTCAGCTCAAGGCGCGAGATCGGCTGGACCCCGCCATGCAGGCGCTGCTTTCCCATCTCGATCTGCTTGCTCGGCGCGATTTCCGAACGCTGAAGCGGCTGTGCGGCGTCGACGAGGAAGATCTGGTGGACATGCTGGCCGAAATCCGCACGCTGGATCCCAGACCCGGCGCAGCCTTCACCAGCGGGACGGCCGACCCGATCGTGCCAGATGTCATCGTGCGCAGGTCCGCCGATGGCAGCTGGGCCGTGGAGCTCAATCCGGAGGCGCTGCCGCGGGTCTTGGTGGATGAAACCTACTTCGCCACCGTGTCCGCCCGCGCCAGGGGCGAGGAAAAGCTGTTTCTTTCCGAGTGCCTGCAGAATGCCAATTGGCTCGTCCGCAGCCTCGATCAGCGCGCCCGCACCATTCTCAAGGTCACGTCCGAAATCGTGCGCCGGCAGGATGCTTTTCTAACGCATGGCGTGCGCCATCTGCGCCCGCTCAAGCTGCGCGACGTGGCTGAGGCGATCGGCATGCACGAATCGACGGTGAGCCGCGTGGCCGCCAACAAATACATGATGACGCCGCGCGGCGTCTTCGAGCTGCGCTACTTCTTCACCACGGCCATCGCCGCGGCGGATGGAGGTGACGCGCATTCGGCGGAGGCCGTGCGAGACCGCATCCGCGATCTGATCGAGGCGGAGGACGCCTCGTCCGTGCTCTCCGACGATGCCATTGTGGAGCTGCTACGCAGCGAAGGTGTGGATATCGCCCGCCGCACCGTCGCCAAGTATCGGGAGAGCATGAACATTCCCTCCTCGGTGCAGCGCCGCCGCGAAAAGAAGGCCATGGCGGGCGCGATGGCATAAAGGGTGGTTTGCAGGGCGCGGCAGAATCCCTCACCACCCTCGATTGACAAGCACGGACGGAAGCACTAGAAGCCCGCCCCCATGAGCGGCTGGGTCGGCGACACGATCTCCTGGTTGGTGGCGGCCGAAGCCCAGCCAGCAGTAGACGCCGGAGTACCCTGTTTTACCGCTTAGAAGCCTTGTGCGTGCGGGTCACCTGTATAAACTCTCGGACGTTGAACCCCTGACCAGGAAAGGTCGTTTTCCCATGAGCCTCCGCATATCTGGCAAGCACATGGACATAGGCGACGCGTTCCGGACGCGGATCGAAAGCAGAATCACCGAAGCAGTGGAAAAATATTTCGATGGCGGCTTCTCCGGACGCGTGACTGTGGAGAAGGAGAAGGCGGGCAGTCGTTTTTCCGCTGACTGCACGGTTCACCTCGACACTGGTGCCGTTCTCCAGGCCACCGGTGAGGCGCAGGACCCGCAGATCGCCTTCGACGCCGCCGCCGAGCGCATCGAAAAAAGACTGCGCCGCTACAATCGCAGATTGCGGTCGCATAGCCCCGCCCACCGGGGCAATGGAGTGGCGGAGAGCGATATGACCTATCGCGTGGTCGCACCGGTTCCCGACGACGATGACGAGGTGCCGGAGGATTATGCACCGACCGTGGTGGCCGAGACGCGGCTTCCGCTGAAAACCATGTCGGTCGCTGCCGCTGTGGAAGAGCTGGACATGAAGGACAGCCCGGTTTTCGTCTTCCGCAATGCCGGAAACAACCAGGTGAACATTGTTTATCGGCGGGCCGATGGCAATATCGGCTGGATCGATCCCTCGGTGGCCAGCGGCGGATGATCATTCCGCCGGGTTTGGGGCGCGGCCGAAGCAGAGGATGCTGGAAATGGATCTGAGCGATCTGATCGAGGTCTCGGCGATACTGCCGGCCTTGAAAGCGAATTCCAAGAAGCAGGTCTTGCAGTTACTTGCCGAAAAGGCAGCCGAGGTGACCGGTCTTCCGGAGCGCGAAATCTTCGACACGATTCTGCAGCGCGAGCGCCTGGGCTCCACCGGCGTGGGCAATGGCATCGCCATTCCGCACGGCAAGCTGCCGGGCATCCAGCGCATCACGGGTGTCTTCGCACGGCTGGAGACGCCGGTGGACTTCGATTCTCTTGACGACCTGCCCGTCGATCTTGTCTTTCTTCTCCTGGCGCCCGAAGGGGCCGGCGCAGACCATCTCAAGGCCCTGTCGCGGATTGCGCGCGTGCTGCGCGACACTGATACGACAGCGAAGATCCGCGGCACCAGGGACGCCGCCGCCATCCACACATTCCTCGCCCAAGCACCGGCTTCAAACGCGGCCTGAAGAGAAGAAAACGGACCATGTGAACCGGCCCTTGGCCGGCCGCTTTCCCGTCCGGCGAGCCAGCTATGCACGACCGGCGCGCCGCCATCTTGGCAGGCTTGGCGCGGCTCGAATCATTAACGTCGCCTTAAGCGGAATTTTAGAACTTCGCGATAGGCCTCGCCGCAAAGGCGAGGTCTTATATGCGTGCTGTGTTTCTGATCCTGTTGCTGGCGCTTGCGGGATGCGCCACCGCGCCCCGCAATATCAACAACGCCTGTGCCGTCTTCCAACAGCGGGATGGCTGGTTCAACAACTGGTATAACGCCGCCAAACGCACCGAACGCGCCTATGGCGTTCCGGTGTCGGTCCTCATGGCGACCATCAGGGTGGAATCCGGCTTCAAGAGCAATGCGAGGCCGCCACGCAAGAAACTGCTCGGCTTCATCCCTTGGAAGCGCCCCTCAAGCGCCTATGGCTACTCGCAGGCTCTCGACGGCACCTGGCAGGAATACAAGCGCGCGACGGGCCGTTACGGTGCCAGGCGCAGCAATTTCGCGGACGCGATCGACTTCGTTGGATGGTATCACCGTCGCAGCCACGAACGGAACGGGATCGCGCTGAACGACGCCTACAATCTCTATCTTGCCTACTATTCCGGGCACAGCGGCTACGCCAACGGCTCCTGGAAAGGCAATCCGGCCATACAGCGCGCGGCACAGAAAGCTGCCTCCATGGCCCAGACCTACGACGCGCAAATCCGCTCGTGCAGGCTCTAGCCGCTCCAGGGGGAGCGAGCCACCGGCTGCCGTAAAATGCCCGTCCGGCCCTACGCGGCCGACGGACCGGGATCGTCAAAGCCGTCCGGACCAGCATGCATTGGCTGCGGCCGATCTTGCGCCGCGCCGCGGATCAGCCTCAGCTTCGGTCTCCCGCGCGCTGGTTCCACAAGCCGATCCACCGCCTGCTTTTCGCGCCGTGCTGCCTCGGGCTGGTAGCAGACTTTCTCGAGCCTGATCCGCTCTTCCGCCCCGTCATAATTGATCAGGCTGATTTCCTGGCCTTCCGAAAGCCCGAGGAGCGCGAGCCCCCGCAGGATGGTGATCGGCAGGAACAGGCCCACGGGCGCGTTCATCTGGTCGTGCGAGATTATCCGCGTGTCCGGGTCGCGGCCATTCACGCTGAAGGTGACGCGGCTGTTCAAGGTGGCCACGTTCTCAGGCACATCGTCACGGAACATGACAACCGCGCTCTCAAGCTTTCTTTTCAGGAGCCGCGCAAGAGCATCGTCCGGGTCGGGGCAGCGGTCGCGCATGACTTCGAGGATGGTGAAGTCCTTAGTGGTGAGGATGCATTTCTCGTTCGGCATCGCAGTTCTCCATCGCTCCATCGCGGGAGCCGTTACGTTGAAACGAATTGGAGAATCCCCTGCCCGCGCGTGCGGAGCAGGGGCTAGAAGCCTGCGATGAGGCAGCCCCCGAACAAAGACAGGCGGCACGGCGGCGGAATGGCCCTCGTCATACCACCGCCCCGAGTTCGACATCGGTGTGCTCGGCCGCGACACTGGCCGGTGCCTTCACGCTCATCACGGTGAGCCGATGGGCACGTCCGTCGCGGGCAGTCCAGTCGATGGACTGACCGGCCGAGAGGCCGATCAGCGCGGCCCCGATCGGGGTGAGAATCGAAATCTTGCCTTCGGCGATATCAGCCTCGCCGGGGAAGACCAGCGTCACGTCGCGCTCTTCTCCCGTGTCAGTCTTGAACCGCAGGCTCGATCCCATGCGGACGACGTCGTCCGCGATCACCGCGTCGGCAACCACATGCGCGCGGTCGAGTTCCGCCAGAAGCTGCTCGGCCACTTCCAGGTTCCTCGCCATATGGGACTCGGCGAGCCGCGTCAGCCTCTCATAGTCGGTGCGCGTAATCTTGATAGCGGGCTTACGCCGTCTCTTCGTCTCAGAAACCATCTCAGGCCTCCTCGAAAACTGCCTCTCAGCGCATCCTTTGCGCCGATGCGGTCGAGTTATTGTGTTCTTGTGTCGGGAACTGTGTCGCGTACCCGGCCTCGTCTTTCCCGCGGTGCGGGAGACTGGCCTGTTATTGCCCCGCGGCCGGGGCGCGCGACGCGACCTGGCCGGGGGTCAAGTGCCCGCGATGGGGCACACCCTGTAAAACGTAAGGAAATGGCGCGCAGTCTTGTACATGTATCAGAGGTGGGCCTTCGGGAGGAGAAAGTCAAGCTATCCGGCGCGCCGGCAGCGTCACGATCGAAGGCGAGGGCCTAGCCGTGGAAGGCAAGCAGCCCCAGCCCGAACAGGAAAGCGAGGATCACCGTGAGCGAGTCGTAGCCCACGCCGCCCAGGGTGGCGTCGCGCCGCTCTAGAAGGCCGATCAGGAATATGGCAATGAGCACCGCGCCGATGAGTGCCGAGAGCACCTCGAACTGCCCCAGCTCGCCGATCACCGGGCCCCCCGCATAAACCGCGTCCGCAAGCACGAAGAGCGAGAGATTGACGAAGTTCGTCCCCAGAATCTGGCCGAAAGCCATTTCGTAGCGGCGGATGCGCACGGACTGCACGACGGTGCTGAGTTCCGGCGTCGAAGTCGCGATGCCGATCAGTGCAAATCCGACCAGGCCGGAGCCGAGGCCCGACTGTTCCGCGATCGCATCCCCGGTCTGCGACAGCGCATAACCCGCTAGGAAGATCACGAGCCCTAGGCCGCCTGCCCTCCAGATCGCAGCGCGAAGCGATTCCTGAAGAACGGCCTCGCTCTTCGTTTTATCGCGCACATCTTCCGCCTCGTCGCTCACCGTCCAGGAGCTGCGGTGCCCATAGCCGGACGCGAGCCAGAAAGAGCCGACGCTGACGGCCGTGATGCTCACGCTCCAGACGCCCACGCCAAGAAACCGGACATCGCCCACCGTGACGGCAATGGCGATCATGATGAGCACCAGGATGCAAAGCACGCTCATCATGAGCGTGGAGGGGCTGGCGACCACCGATGTCAGGGCGCCGGCGCGCACGAGCGTGTCGCCGATGGCCAGAAGAAAAATGTTGATGGCTGCGCTGCCAAGGAGATTGTTCAGGGCGAGGGCCGGATTGCCGATCGATGAGGCCGTGATCACGTTGGCCACCTCCGGCAGGGACGTGATCACCCCCAGAAGCAGCATGCCGGCGAAGACCTGCCCCAGCCCCGTCAGGTGGCTGATCCGGTCCACATGAAGCGTGAGCCGTGTTCCGCCCCACCAGACGGCGCAGCTTGCGACGAGAAATATGGCCGCGTTGATCCCTATCGGGTTCTGGTGAGTATCCAGCAGCAACGCGCACTCCGCTATTTTACCGGTGAATGCCGCCGCCCCGATTCAGGTTGCATCCCGGGGACCTGCCTAGAACGTCTCGCCACGTCGGCCATCTCGCTGCCGGCGTGAATAGCTAGCACTCGCGCCGCGAGGTGTTATCCGGAACCAAGAATTTCTTGAAGAAATCTGGAGCGGGCGATGGGGATCGAACCCACGACATTCAGCTTGGGAAGCTGACGTTCTACCACTGAACTACGCCCGCGCCGTACGGAGCGGCTCTCTTCTTACACGAGGAGGAAGAGCCTAGACAAGAAGGAAAGAGGCCGCACAGCAGCCTTCCCAAGCCGGATTCGCCGCCCCTCAGGGCGCGCGAAAATGCTTCGACAGTTTCAGGGCCTGTCCCTGGTAGTTGGACTTCCTGTCCGTGCCGTAAAGCGTGCGCGGCTCCGCACTCATGCGCTCATAGATCAGCCGGCCGACGATCTGCCCATGCTCCAGGATGAAGGGCACTTCGTGGCTGCGCACTTCCAGTACCGCGCGGCTTCCCGTGCCTCCCGCCGCCGAATGGCCGAAACCGGGATCGAAGAAACCGGCGTAGTGAACGCGGAACTCCCCGACCAGCGGGTCGAAGGGCGTCATTTCCGCCGCATGGGAGGGAGGCACATGTACCGCCTCGCGGGAAACCAGGATGTAAAACTCATCCGGGTCAAGCACGAGGTCCCTGGAGCCGAAATTGTAAAGCGGTTCCCAGAAATCCGTCACGGCATAGGCCGCCTTCCGGTCGACATCAATGAGCCCCGTGTGATGTTTGGCGCGATAGCCGACGAGTCCGCCCGGCCCGCCCTCGAGATCAATGGAAAGCGCAATGCCGCCGCCGGAGATGTTCGGCTGCTCGGCCGCAACGAGCGTCTCACGCGCATGCAACGCGGCAAGATCGTCACCCGACAGCTGGGAATTGCCGCGGCGGAAACGGATCTGCGACAGTCGCGAGCCGGGCCGCACGACGATCGGGAAGGTGCGCGGGCTTACTTCGAGATAGAGCGGACCACGATACCCCGCCGCGATCTTATCGAACTCGGGACCGTAATCTGTCATCACGCGGGTGAAGATATCGAGGCGGCCCGTGGAGCTTTTAGGATTGGCCGAGGCGGAAACATCCACGGGCAGCGCCAGGCTTTCCATGAGCGGGACGATATAGACGCAGCCCGTCTCCAGCACCGCGCCCTCTCCAAGCCTGATCTCGTGCAGCTTCAGCCGCTCAAGCTTGTCGGCCACCCGGCAGCCAGGGCCAGGCAGGAAGCTCGCGCGCACGCGGTAGGCAACATCGCCGAGCCTTAGATCCAGGCTGGCCGGCTGAATCTGGTCAGGGTCGAGCGGCAGCGCCGCGGCAAGCGCGCCCTTCTCAAAAAGCGCCTCGATTTCCGTATCCGGCAGGATGCCCGCCTTCGCCAACTCTTTCCTCCGTGCAATGCCTGCCGGACCATGAATGCGCCTTGCGATTGACGCAAGTAAAACCACCGTCTAAAGAGGGCTTATCCCGTGGTGATTTGGCCGGTCGGCTTGCAGCCACGTTAAACAAGTCGCTAAAAGGCCGCGCTCGTTCCCTCGGACCGGCTTTTGCGGCCGTTTTTATGATGATGGGAAAGAGCGATGATGAAGAGATTCCGCGACGATTGGAAAGACGAAACCCGCCTTGTGCATGGCGGCACCCTGCGCTCGTCCTTCGGCGAAACCTCCGAGGCGATCTATCTGACGCAGGGCTTCGTCTACGAGAGCGCGGAGGCCGCTGAATCGCGCTTCAAGGGCGAGGAGCCCGGTTTCATCTATTCGCGCTACGCCAATCCCACGGTGGACATGCTCGAGCAGCGCATGTGCGCACTGGAGGGCGCCGAGGATGCGCGTGCCATGGCCTCGGGAATGGCCGCCGTCGCCGCCGCGCTGCTTTGTTCGCTCAAGGCGGGGGATCACGTGGTGGCGGCCCGCGCGCTCTTCGGCTCCTGCCGCTGGATCATCGAAACGCTAATGCCGCGCTATGGCATTGAATCCACGCTGGTGGACGGGCGAAGCATCGATGCCTGGGAAGGCGCGGTGCGCAAGAACACCAAGCTCTTTTTCCTCGAAAGCCCGACGAACCCTACGCTGGAGGTCTGCGACATCGCGGCAATCGCCGAGCTTGCGAACAGCATTGGCGCCCGGCTGGTGGTCGATAACGTCTTTGCTACGCCTATTCTGCAGAAGCCACTGGAGCTCGGCGCGCATGTGGTCGTCTACTCGGCCACCAAGCACATCGACGGCCAGGGCCGTTGCCTGGGCGGCATCATTCTTTCCGACAAGGCCTGGATCGACGAGCATCTGCACGACTATTTCCGCCACACTGGCCCCAGCCTTTCGCCCTTCAATGCCTGGACGCTGCTCAAAGGCTTGGAGACGCTGCCTATTCGCGTGCAGCGGCAGATGGAAAGCGCTTCCCGCATTGCCGACTATCTTGCCGACCATCCGAAGATCGCCCGCGTGGTCTATCCCGGCAGGCCGGACCACCCGCAGGCCGACATCGTCAAACGTCAGATGAAGGGCGGCTCCACCCTGATCTGCCTTGACGTCAAGGGCGGCAAGGAGAGCGCCTTTGCCTTCTCCAACCGGCTCAACATCATCGGCATCTCCAACAATCTGGGCGACGCCAAGAGCCTGATTACCCATCCGGCCACCACGACGCACAAGAACCTGGCGGAGGAAGCCCGCCTGGAAGCTGGAATCAATCCCGGCACCCTGCGACTTTCCGTGGGGCTGGAGAATGCGGACGATCTTCTGGCCGATATCGAGCAGGCGCTGGCGGGAGTGTAAGGCCTGTTTGGCTTCACAGGGCGGGCGGCGCGAAGTCACTTTGCGCGCTGGCTTCCGGCCGCCCTGGCGACACGATCAGTTCGCCGGACCCTCGGCGTTGTTCTCCTCGGCCGGCGTGTCTTCCTGCGCGGGCGCCTCCGCCGCGGCATCCTGCCCCTTAGGGCCGCCCTTGGACACGCCCACCATGGCGGGTCTTAGAACACGCTCACCGATCATGTAGCCTGCCTGCACCACCTGGACGACTGTGCCGGCGGGCACATCCGGGTTCTCGACCTCGAACATCGCCTGGTGGAAATGCGGGTCGAACTTGTCTCCCTCGGGATCGATGCGCCGCACGCCGTGGCGCTCCAGAGCGGCGAGCATGGCGCGCTCCGTCATCTCCACGCCTTCCACCAGCGCCTTCAGCGCCGGCCCGGCCTGGTCCCGCGCCTCCTGGCTGACGGCCTGCAGCGCGCGCTGCAGATTGTCCGTTACAGTGAGCATATCGCGCGCGAAATTGGTGATGCCGAAGGCGCGCGCGTCCGCCACGTCGCGCTGGGTGCGCCTGCGCAAATTCTCCATATCGGCGGCAAGCCGCAGCGCCCGCTCCTTCAGTTCCTCATTCTCCCGGGCCAGACGCACCAGGACGTCTTCCTCGGAAACGCCGGCCTCGTTCTGCTCACCCGCGGTGGATTCGGCCGCCTCGGGGGCCTGCTCCTCGGGCGCGACATTCTCGGGTGCGTTCTCGTCCTTGGGATGCGTGCTCATTCCCTGCTCATACCGTCTGATTGCTAAACCGCGCCGGATATCGATGTTCGGGGGAGCAAAATCAAGGGGTGCTCAGCCACCGAGCCCCACCCCGCCAACCGGCGCCGTACGGATATGGCTGTCGAACCCGGTGATCATCGGCCGCGCCCTGGCAATGGCGGCCTGTACCTGCGGCAGGGAGAGCGAAGCCCGGTGGCTGTCCTCGCTATCCCACACCTCCGTGACCCAGATCGCATCCACGTCGGCCTCGTCCTTGGCCACGATGTAGCTGAGGCAGCCAGGCATCTGGGTGGTCGATTCCAGCAGAATCGCGATCAGCGCGTCCCTTTGTCCCGGTACGGCACGCATCTTGCCAATCAGGCCAAACATATCCCTCTCCTCTCAATCCATTGGTTTTCAGACAATAACGGGCAGGCAACGGTGCCCGCCCAGGCCACGGTTCCTACCGCAGCATGCGGCTTACGAGCTGTGCCGTGTAGTCCACCATCGGGACAATCCGCGCATAGTTGAGCCGTGTAGGACCGATGATGCCGAGCGCGCCCACGATGCGCGCCTGCTCGTCCCTGTAGGGGGCGACCACCAGCGACGAGCCGGAGAGCGAGAAGAGCTTGTTTTCCGATCCGATGAAGATGCGCACGCCGGGCCCCTCTTCCGCGAGCTGCAGAAGCTGGATCAGCGCCTCCTTGGTCTCCAGATCCTCGAACAGGTGGCGCAGAAGCTCAAGATCGGCCTGAGCGCTGACATTTTCGAGCAGCTTGGCCCTGCCGCGCACGATGAGCCGCGCCGGAATATCCCCCTCCGCACCAGCCCAGATCGCCAGACCCTGCTCCACGAGCGACTGGGAAAGCGTATCGAGCGCAGCGCGCGTCTCCTCCTTGAGGCGGGCCATTTCAGCCCGGGCCTCCGCAAGGGTGCGGCCGCGGATATGCGCGTTCAGATAGTTGGACGCCTCGACAAGCTGCGCCGCCGTGACTCCCGCTGGAAGGTCGATGACACGGTTCTCGACATCACCATTCTGCATGACGAGAATCGCGAGCGCCTTCCTCGGCTCAAGCTGGATGAACTCGATATGCTTGAGGGGCGCTTCGGTTTTCGCGGCGATCACCAGACCGGCCCCGCGCGAAAGGCCGGAAAGCATCTGGCTGGCTTCCGTAAGCAGATGCTCCAGCGAATGGGCCTGCCCGGAAGCCTTGATCTGCGCATCTATGACATTCCGCTCCGCTTCCGAAAGGTCGCCAATCTCCATGAAGGCGTCCACGAAGAAGCGCAACCCCTGCTGCGTCGGCAGCCGCCCGGCCGAGACATGCGGCGAATAGATGAGCCCGAGCTGCTCCAGATCGCTCATCACATTCCGCACCGTGGCGGGCGAAAGGCTGGTCGGCAGAAGGCGGGAAAGATTGCGCGAACCGACCGGCTCCCCGTGCTCGAGATAGCTTTCCACGATAAGGCGAAAAATGTCGCGTGAGCGCGCGTCCAGATTTTGCAGAGTTTGGTCGGTGACGGGCTTCGTCATGGCTCGTCCTTCTCCTGCCGAAAAATATAAGCGGCCCCGCGGAGAACACAACTGTGGAGCCGTTGCCCCGCCAGGATTTTCCTTTGCGTAGAATAAGAAGGAGGGCTAAAAGCCGCCGACGAGCACCAGCACCGAACCGGGAGACGCCTAGCCTATGCGACCATCGAAACGCCAGCCAGACGAGATGCGCGCAGTCAGCTTCGAGCGGGGCGTGTCCAAGCACGCTGAAGGCTCATGCCTCGTCCGTTTCGGGGATACGCATGTGCTGTGCACTGCCAGCCTCGAAGAAAAGGTGCCCGCCTGGCTGCGCAACTCCGGAAAGGGCTGGATAACCGCCGAATACGGCATGCTGCCACGCGCCACGGGCGAGCGTACGCGGCGGGAAGCCGCCAGCGGCAAGCAGAGCGGACGCACGCTGGAGATTCAGCGCCTGGTCGGCCGCAGTCTGCGCGCAGTGGTTGACCTTACGGCACTTGGCGAGTTGCAGATCACGGTCGATTGCGATGTTCTGCAGGCGGACGGCGGCACGCGCACGGCGGCGATCACTGGCGGCTTCGTCGCCCTTTACGACTGCCTTGCCTGGATGCAGGCACGGCAAATGATCACGATAGACCGCGTGCTCAAGGATCATGTCGCAGCCGTTTCATGCGGCATCTGCGAAGGCGTGCCCGTGCTCGATCTCGATTATGCCGAGGACTCTGCGGCCGGCACGGACGCCAATTTCGTCATGACCGGCAGTGGCGGCATTGTCGAAATTCAGGGCACGGCCGAGGGCGCGCCCTTCAGCGAGGAAGAGTTCCAGGCGCTGCTCGCGCTTGCCAGGAAGGGAATCGCGCGGCTCATCGAGCTGCAGAAGATGGCGGTGTTGTAAGAGGCGCACATGCAGCCCTCGCGGATTCTGGAAGCCGCTCTTTATGTGAACGACCTCGAGGAAGCCGAGCGCTTCTATGGCGGCGTACTCGGCCTCGAACGAATCGCCAAGGTGGAAGGGCGGCACGTCTTCTTCCGCTGCGGAGATGCCGTGCTTCTCCTGTTCAACGCACAGGCGACGAGGACGCCTCCGGAGCCGGGCACCCGCCTGCCGGTGCCGCCGCATGGCGCGGACGGCCCGGGGCATCTCTGTTTCGCCGCAAATGCCGAGGAAATCGAAGCCTGGAAGGACCTGCTAAAGGATCGCGGCGTGGATATCGAAGCCGATTTCGAATGGCCGAAGGGTGGGCGGTCGATCTATTTCCGCGATCCGGCGGGCAATTCACTGGAATTTGCCGAACCACGCATCTGGGGGCTGCCGTGAGGCCTATTCCTGATAAGGCATTCGTGCTTGCCAGCCACAACAAGGGCAAGCTGCGCGAGTTTGCGGATCTGCTCGCACCCTTTGGCTACAATGTCCGCTCGGCTGCCGAGCTCGGCCTCACCGAACCCGCAGAGACGGGCACGACCTTCGAGGAGAATGCTTATATCAAGGCCCACGCCGCCGCCACGGCCACAGGCCTGCCGGCGCTCGCCGACGATTCAGGCATGTGCGCTGATGCCCTTGACGGTGCGCCCGGCGTCTACACCGCCGACTGGGCAACGAAGTCGGATGGCAGCCGCGACTTTTATATGGCCATGGAGAAGACGGAAAAGCTCTTGCGAGAGAAGGGCGCCATTTCCCCTGAACAGCGGCGCGCGCGCTTCGTGGCCGTCCTGTGTCTGTGCTTCCCGGACGGCGAGGCAGAATATTATCGTGGGGAAGTGGAAGGGCGGCTCGTATGGCCGCCGCGTGGAAAGCTCGGCTTCGGCTATGATCCCGTCTTCCAACCCGACGGCTATGCGACGACATTCGGCGAGATGACGGCGGAGCAAAAGCACGGCTGGAAGCCGGGTGAGCCGCATGCCTTGTCACACCGCGCCCGTGCCTTCAAGAAATTCGCCGAGGCGCGGCTGTCATGAAAATGTCGGACGATAGTCCGGGCTTCGGCGTCTACGTTCATTGGCCTTTCTGCGCGGCCAAGTGCCCCTACTGCGACTTCAACAGCCATGTGCGGCACCAGCCGGTCGACCAGCCGCGTTTCGCGGCCGCTTTCGCGCGGGAGATTGCGCATATGCGCGAACGCACGGGGCCGCGCACCGTCTCCAGCATCTTCCTGGGCGGCGGTACACCCTCGCTCATGGAGCCGAAGACCGTTGCGGCAATCCTCGATGCGATCGCCGCGCAGTGGCGCGTGGAACCGAGCGTTGAGATTACCCTCGAAGCCAACCCGTCCTCTGTCGAGGCTGAACGTTTCCGGGGCTATCGCTCGGCAGGCGTGAACCGCGTCTCGCTGGGCGTGCAGGCGCTGAATGACAACGATTTGCGCTTTCTCGGGCGGCTGCACGATGTGGAGGAGGCACTGGGCGCCATCCGGCTCGCGCGCTCGATCTTCCCGCGCATGTCCTTCGATCTGATCTACGCCCGGCCCGGCCAGACGGTTGAGGCCTGGAAAGCGGAACTGGAAGAGGCGATCGGCTATGCGGCCGACCACCTGTCGCTCTATCAGCTGACCGTCGAGGAGGGCACGCCCTTTCATGCGCTGCGGGCCGCTGGGAAGCTGGTGGAGGCCGATCCGGACCTTGCCGCCGATCTCTATCAGGTGACGCAGGAGGTAACGGCCGCCCGCGGTCTGCCGGCCTATGAGATCTCCAACCACGCCAAGCCTGGCGCGGAAAGCCGGCACAACCTCATCTACTGGCGCTACGGCGAATATGTGGGCATCGGCCCGGGCGCGCACGGGCGGTTTATCGAGGACGGGCGGCGCGTGGTCACCTTCACCGAGAAGCATCCAGAAACCTGGCTCGCCCTTGTCGAAGCAAGGGGTTCCGGCGTGGTGGGCGGCGAAATTCTAACCCGCTCGGAAGAAGCGGACGAATATCTTCTGATGGGTCTGCGGCTTACAGAGGGCATTGACCTCGACCGCTACGAGCGGCTTGCCGGTCGGCCGCTTGCCCCGCAGCGGGTGGCCATGCTGCGCGAGGAGGGCCTGCTTGCCCCTGTAGGCAATTCGCGCCTGCGCGCCACACCTTCCGGCGTGATGGTTCTCGACGCGCTGGTGGCCGACCTCGCACGATAGCCACACGACAATCCAGCCCTGCCGAGCAGTCAGGGCGCTTAAGGCAGAGGGCGCACCGAACCGGACGAAACGGTGAGAAACTGGGCCCGGCCCTTGAGGCTGGAAAAGAGCGCCGCCTCCGTGCCCGTCATGAAGACCTGGCAGTTAAGGTCCTCCAATATATCGAACAGGGCGGCGCGGCGGTCGGCGTCAAAATGGGCGGCGATCTCGTCCAGGAGCAGCACCGGTGCCATGCCGGAAAGCTCCCCCGTCAGACGCGCATGAGCAAGCACGAGGCCAACGAGCAGCGCCTTCTGCTCCCCGGTGGAGCAGCGTTCGGCCGGCATGTCCTTGGGTGCATGCCGCACCAGAAGATCGCTCCTGTGCGGACCCTCAAGCGTCCGGCCCGCCGCCCGGTCGCGCGGGCGCTCCCTTCTGAGCCGCTCGCGGAAATCTTCCTCCACCTCCACGGCAGGCATGCCTTGGCCGATTGCTTCATCGATCGTGCCCTCGAGCGAGAGCAGCGCCTGAGGAAAGGCGCCTCCAGTCGGAAGGCGCTCGATCATCGCGGAAAGCAGTCGCAACACCTCCGTCCGGGCCGCCGCGATTGCTACACCCGTCTGCGCCATCTGATGCTCGATGGCCTCGAACCATGCGTCGTCGCGCACGTCATCGGCAAAGAGTCGGTTTCGCGCGCGCATGGCCTTCTCATAGTCGAGCGCGCGCCGCCCATGGGCGGGGTCGATGGCGAGAACTAACCGGTCGAGAAAGCGCCGCCGATCACCCGCCGGGCCGGTGAAAAGCGCATCCATGGCCGGCGTCAGCCAGATCACGCGCAGCCAGTCCAGCAAGGCCTCAGCGCTTCGCGCGTTTTCGCCGTCGATGCGCACGCGGCGCATGGGTTCGGAGCCTTCGCCAGCGGCGCCTGCCGTACCGGTGCCGATGCGCCTTGTGCCATAGGGTCCTTCCACGTCGGCATGTATGGCAAACCCGTCTGGCGCGCCGATGCGCGTCACCTCGGCAAGGGTGGCGCGCCGCAGCCCCCGGCCTGGAGACAGGAAGGACACGGCTTCGAGCAGATTGGTCTTGCCCGCGCCGTTCTCGCCGGTCAGCACCACGGCACCCGGCTCCAGCGCGAGCCGCAGCGTGTGGTAGTTGCGAAAATCCGCAAGCCCGAGGCTGGCGAGATAGACCCGCGCAGGCCGCCCGCTCCGGTCGCCAGCTGCGGAAGGCGCCTGGGTCACACCCGCATGGGCATCAGGACGTAGAGCGTGCGCTCGTCGGACGTGTCCTGAATGAGCGTCGGCGAGCCAGCATCGGCCAGCAGGAACCTCGCCTCGCTGCCCGAAAGCTGGGCGGCGACGTCAAGGAGATAGCGGGCGTTGAAGCCGATCTCCAGCGGCTCGGCGTCATATCCTGCCGGAATCTCCTCCGTAGCGCTGCCCGAATCGGGATTATTGACGGTGAAGGTCACCTGCCCGTCCGCAAGCGACAGCTTCACCGCGCGCCCGCGCTCGGACGAGACGGTGGAGACGCGGTCAACCGCGGCGGCGAAGCTCTGCCGGTCGATGATGAGTTCCTTGTCGTTGTTCGTGGGGATGACGCGCTGATAGTCCGGGAACGTCCCGTCGATGAGCTTCGATGTGAGGATGACGCTGCCGATGGTGAAGCGGATCTTGGTATCGGAAAGCTCCACGGTGACGGCCACATCCGGATCGTCCACGAGCTTCTGCAACTCGCCCACCGTCTTGCGCGGGATAATGACGCCCGGCATGCCTTCCGATCCGGCCGGCGCCTCTATTTCGGCACGCGCGAGCCGGTGGCCATCCGTCGCCACCGCACGAAGCTTCAGCCCGCTGTCCGATTCGAGCGTGTGGAGATAGATACCATTGAGATAGTAGCGCGTCTCCTCCGTGGAGATGGCGAACTGGGTCTTCTCGATCAGATCGCGCAGCGCGGAGGATTCCAGGCGGAAGATGTGCGAGAACTGGCCCGCCGTCAGCGCCGGGAAGTCTGCCTGCGGCAGGCACTGCAGACGGAAGGTCGAGCGCCCTGAGATGACCGAGAGCGACTGACCGCTTTCCTCCATCTTCAGCATCACTTCCGCCCCTTCGGGGAGCTTGCGCACGATGTCATAGAGCAGATGAGCAGGAACCGTGGTGGCGCCTGCCTGCTCGACAACGGCCGGAGCAGCCTCCGTTATCTCCAGATCGAGATCGGTGGCCTTCATCTCCAGGCTAGCGCCGTCGGTAGTAAGCAGCACGTTGGACAGGATCGGGATCGTGTTCCGCCGTTCCACCACGCGATGGACGTGCCCGAGAGATTTCAGAAGATTGGAGCGTTCAAGAACTACGCGCATGAGCTGTGAATCTCGCCTGGAAGAGAGCGCAATCGACCCGGCAAACGCGCTGCCGGGACTTGGCTCTACGAGAGGCCAAACTGACAGGAATTCCCGGTGAAAGGCAAGCCCGCGGAACGGCTTCAACCGTTTTCCGCAGGCTTTTTGGGGATAACGCACCCCGTGAGGCGTCCCGCACGGCGCTTCCGCGGTCGCCTGCGTCTTAAGGCGCTGGCGCGGCTATTCTTCCGTAGTTATGCCTGCTCGGCGATCAACCGCTTCAGGAGTTCGATTTCCTGGGCAAGCTGCTTGTCGCCGCTCGACATGCCTTCGATCTTGCGAACCGCATGCAGCACCGTCGTGTGGTCACGCCCGCCGAAGCGGCGTCCGATTTCCGGCAACGAGCGAGGCGTCATGACCTTGGCCAGATACATCGCCACCTGCCGCGGCTTGACGATGGAGCGGGTACGCCGGTTCGAAAGCAGCTCCGTCTTGGAGACGTTGTAATGCCGCGCAACGATGCGCTGGATGTCCTCGATGCGCACACGCCTCGGCTCACCGGTACGGCAGACGGGGCCGAGAATTTCGTCAATGCGGTCGAGCGTGATCTGCGGCTCGAAGGAATGGCGGAAGACGAGCTGATTGAAAGCCCCTTCGAGCTCACGCCCGCTGCCGGTGACCACCCGCGCCACATGCTCCAGCACTTCCGCCGGAATGGTGAGCGAGGCGTCCTCGGCTCTGGCGGCATTGTAGCGCTGCTTGAGAATGGCAAGCCGCAGCTCGTAATCCGGCGGACCAATCTCCAGCGAGACGCCACCATTAAGCCGCGATTTGACGCGCGGTTCGAGCGATTCGAGTTCCGAGACCGGACGGTCGGCCGCCACGACCACCTGCCGGGCACTGTCGAGCAGCATATTGAGCAGGTGGCAGAATTCGTTCTGGATCGACTTGCCCTGGAGGAACTGCATGTCATCGATGATGAGCAGATCGATATCCCGCAGCTGCTCCTTGAGCGTCAGGGCATTGTTGTCGCGGATGGCGGTCGCGAACCGCCACATGAAATACTCGGCCGTGAGATAAACCACGCGCGACTGCGGCCGGCTGTTGAGCGACGAGGCCGCGATCGCCTGCAGGAGGTGCGTCTTGCCGAGGCCGACAGAAGCATGAAGGAACAGCGGGTTGAAGCGTATGGCCCCGGCGGCGGATTCCGCCACGGTGCGCGCAGCAGCGCAGGCCACGCGGTTTGATACACCCTCAATGAAGGATTCGAACGTATAGCGCGGATCGAGCGGGGAGCCGAAGGCGCCGGGCCGCTGCGGCTGTTCCGTCCGCTGCGTGGGCAGAGCGGTAACGCGCGTTCCGGTAGGCACGCCAGCAGCTGCCTGCGGCTGGTGCAATGTCTTTCGTGCAGGCGCCGCCTTGGCCTCGGCGCGGACAGGCATGCTGCGGGTTGCGGTGCGTACGACGATCTCCACCTTCAGAACCGTGGGCTCCTCCTTCTTCCACAGTTCCGTAATGAGATCGAGGTAGTGACCGTTGATCCATGTGCGCAGAAAGGCGGTGGGAACCGAGATGCGAACCACTCCCTTGGAAGTTTCGGCGAGCTTCATGCGGCCGAACCAGCTCGAGTAGACCTCGCTTCCGAGGCGGGCCTTCAATTGGGCTCTCACCCTGTCGAATATCGCTATGGACCCGCAGGAATTTTCCCCTTCTTCCTTCCGGGCTGCTGCTGGATTGTGAAAAGAGAACCCTCCCCCAGTTTCCCTCTCGACGCCGCTTTGCATCCTCGTGTCCCTGTTTAAAATAGCTTCTTTCTCTAACGGGCTTCCCGGCAAAGAGTGCCTGACTGCCCGTTCTTTGGCTTTCACCGGCACCTGCAATAGTGCCTTCTCTCATACCTCTTGCTGCTGTAAACCGACCCCCTGACCTGTACCTCTCCGCTGGGGGCGGCGCCCCTCCTGATGCCGCACCCACCGCCGGACCAAACTCACCCTGCAGCCGATCCAGACCACTCCCAATCGCCGAGTCAAAACACTCCAATCCACGCGAAAAAGATTCCGCGCGTCGAAGACCTTCGACTATCCTTGGTTTTTCGGGCTCAGGGCCCTGCCTCAGCGATGCCCAGACATTACCGAAACTCGTGCGGCAAGGGCAAGGGCGGCGCCAGCGCATTTTTCGTCAATGACGCCTCCCTGCGGCTTTGTAACAACACTCTCCACCAGCGACGGAAGCGTTAAACCATTTTGATTCAAGAAGCTTTTCGGGGCCCTTCTCGCGGCAGCCGTGGATCGAAAAAAAAACAAAAAATACCCTTGACTTTTGCGCGTGGTTTGACCCTGCCGAACGATGGGGTTTTGCTGTGGATAAACTTCCGTAACTCATTACTTCCATTACATAAAATAGCTTTATGCAATCTCTGCGATAAGGTCCTGTATGACAGTTTTCCTAAAGAAATGCGACATGACGCCGGCAAAATAAATTTGGCGCAACAGCTCTCCCTTTGCCAAGCCATTGCCGGCAAAGGAAAAACCCGGCCGGACGGCCGGGCCGGCATCGATGTGAAGGATGATCAGGCGTTCAACGTCTTCACACGCCGCGCGAGTCGCGAAACCTTCCGCGCCGCCGTGTTGCGATGCACCACGCCCTTGGAGGCAGCGCGCATCAGCTCCGGCTGGGCAGCACGCAGCGCCTGCTCGGCTGCGGCCTTGTCACCGGATGCAATGGCCTCCTCGACCTTGCGGACAAAGGTGCGGATACGCGAGCGGCGCGCCTTGTTCACTGCGGTACGACGGGCGATCTTGCGCGCCGCCTTCTTGGCCGACGGGGTATTGGCCATAATTCCTCTCTCGTTCAGTCGTGACAACCGGACCGGTCGCGAAGCATGCTGGTCCTGGCGCAAACAAAGGGCGGCCCCAAGGCCACCTCAGTCGAGGCGGCTTATAGTCGAGGCTGCCAGAGCCGTCAACGGCTTACGCATGAGGCGTGCGCTTCCGGCGCAGGCAATGCGATTCACTATCGCTGACAGGTGGGGCAGTAGAAGGTGGATCGGGCGCCCTGTACGATGCGTTGCACGGTGCCCGTGCATCTCTCCTTGCGGCAGGGCTCGCCTTCGCGGTCATAGACGCTGAAGGAATGCTGGAAGTAGCCCAACGAGCCATCCGCCTGCACATAGTCGCGCAGCGACGAGCCCCCGGCGGCAATCGCGTCCGCGATCACCGCTCGGATGGCCTCTGCAAGCTGTTCGCTGCGGCGCGTGGCGGCACCGTTGCGGCCGGCGATGGTGGCTGCGATGCGGCGCGGCGAAAGGCCCGCCCGCCATAGAGCCTCGCAGACATAGATATTGCCGAGACCCGCGATTACGCGCTGATCCATCAGGGCGGCCTTGAGCGAGGTACGCTTGCCCTGAAGCAGACTCGCAAGCAGTGCGCCATCGAGTTCATTGCCCGTAGGCTCCACTCCTAGGCCCGCCAGCAGAGGATGGCTCTCGAGATCCGCCGTCTCTGCCAGCAGCATGAACCCAAAACGTCGCGGATCGTTGTAGATCACGCGCAGGCGCGCCCCCTCCGGCCGCCTAAGATGGAAGACTACGTGGTCGTGCTTACCGTCCTTGGAACGCTGGTGGTGAAATCTCCCCCTGATGGATGATTCCTCCCCTGCCCTCTCCACCCGGAAGGAACCTGACATTCCCAGGTGGGAAATCAGAACGGCACCATCTTCCATGTGAACGAGCAGATATTTCGCGCGTCTGGCCAGAGTCGTGATGCACCTGCCTGCAAGCCGCTTGTCGAGGCCCGCAGGCAGCGGAAAGCGCAGATCGGGGCGGCGGGTTTCGATCCTTTCCACGAGCGCGCCCTCCATCACCGGCTCCAGCCCGCGCCGGACGGTCTCGACCTCCGGCAGTTCAGGCATTGGGCGCGATCACCGACAGGAAGGAGCGCCCATGCAGCCCGGCCGGCAGACCCAGATGGGCGGCTATGGTCTCTCCAATGTCCGCATAGCTTTCCCTGAGGCCGATCGAGCCAGCGGAGAGGCCCGGCCCCGTGCCGAAAACGGGAACGCGCTCGCGCGTGTGATCGGTCCCCTTCCATGTCGGGTCACAGCCGTGATCAGCCGTGAGGATCAGAAGGTCGCCATCGCGCAGCCTGGCCAGCGCCTCCGGCAAGCGAGCATCGAACGCCTCAAGCGCCGCGGCATAACCCGCCACATCGCGGCGGTGGCCGTATAGCGTGTCGAAATCGACGAAATTGGCAAAGACCAGATCGCCCTCCCGCGCATCATCCATGGCCTGCAGAGTGGCGTCAAACAGGGCCATGTTGCCTGCCGCCTTGCGCACCTCGGTCACGCCCCTATGCGCGAAGATGTCGCCGATCTTGCCCATACCAATGACCCGGCCTCCGGCCGCCTCGACCCGGTCAAGCAGGGTGTCCTCAGGCGGCGGCACGGCATAGTCGCGGCGATTGGCCGTGCGCTCGAACGTATCCGCACTTTCGCCAATGAACGGACGAGCGATAACGCGGCCTATCCGGTAATCATCTACAATCCTGCGCGCCGTCTCGCAGAGACTGTAGAGCCTTTCGAGCCCGAAATGATGCTCATGCGCGGCGATCTGGAAGACCGAATCGGCGGAGGTATAGCAGATCGGCTTTCCGGTGCGGGTGTGCTCCTCACCCAGCCGCGCGATGATCTCCGTGCCCGAGGCGTGGCAGTTGCCGAGGATGCCGGGAAGCCCCGCCTCCCTGATCAGCCTCTCTGTGAGCGCCTCGGGAAAGGCGGGTACGGTCTCGGGAAAATAGCCCCACTCGAAGAGCACCGGCACGCCGGCGATCTCCCAATGGCCGGAGGGCGTGTCCTTACCGCTCGATTTCTCTTGTGCGGCGCCAAAGAAGCCCGTGATGCCTGCCGGAGGCTCGCGCCCCGCAGCGATCGCCCCCGCGCCGTCAAGCCCGAGCGCGCGCATGTGCTGCAGCTTGAGCGGACCATGCCTCAACCCCGCGCGGTCGGCTTTTCCCTCAGCGCAGGCCGCCTCGATGTGGCCGTAGGTATCCGCGCCCTCATCGCCAAAACGCGCGGCATCCGGTGCATGGCCGATGCCGAAGGAATCGAGAACGAAAAGGAAGGCGCGTGCCATTGAACGTCTCCGGAAGCCTCAGAGACATAGAGGCGTGGGCAAGGCTTGGCAACGCCGCTCCTAGCACGAACTGCAGGGGATCGCGGGCACATGCCGCGGCCGCAGGAAATAGCGCTCGCCCATGTCGATGGGAAACAGCGTGCCGGCAATGCCCATGGCGCCCAATCCCTGCGCCGACCAAGCGATCACCGGCCAGTATTCGAGCTCGGTTTCGGCCCGCACGAAAAAGGCGCCGGGTGTCATGAGGCTTTCAGGAACCGTGACCTTCGTTCCGGCCGGCAGGCCGCGCGACCCGCTGCCGCCGGAATAGCGGCGCGACCATACAACCTCCGCCTCGGGGTTCTTGTCGTTGCTGACCATGATGGCCGTCACGGTGATGACCGGCGCGCTGCGCCCATAGGGCGCAAGGATCGGCACGCTGATCTTCATGATCGAATCCAAGACGGCAGGAGTCACCGTTTTCTGCTGCGTCACCAGATCGGCCACCTGGCTTGCGATCCGGCTCACCTTCTTGTTGGTGTCGATGGCCTGCGCGATCTCCATGGTCATGAAGTAGAGCACCAGGAGAACCGGCACGATGAGCGCAAACTCGACCGCCGCCACGCCGCGTCTGTCGCGCAGGAACCGGCGCGGCGCGTTTTCCCTGTTTTGCAAAGTCTCGTCAGTCATCGAACGGCTCGTTCTGCCAGGTAGCGGTGGCAAACAGAAGCCACTTGCCGTCAGGAGAGGAGATGCGCTCGCGCAGGATGTCAGTGATCACCGGCCAGGGATAGAACACGCGCAGCACGTTCGCTGACGAGGCCGGGCCGGGATCGAATCTGTATTCGGCCGGAACCACCCCGCTGTCAAACACGCGGCTCGCCGAATCGATGGTCGTGAAGCTGCGCAGATCGATCTGCATCTCCGGGCAGCCTCCAGGAAAAAGGACGCCCATGCGGTCGCAGAGCGCGTCGCGCATCTCTTCGCGGTCGATATCATCAGGCTTCAACTGCCCGGTGCGCAGCAGCCGCGCGACGTCATCGACGGCATTGGACATCAGCTCCTGCGCGACGAAAGCGATGCAGCATTCGAGAATGGCGAAGATGAGCAGGAAGAAGGGAAAGGCGAGGATGGCGAACTCGATGGCGGCCACGCCCCGGCGTTCCCTGGCAAAGCGGCCGGCGAGGCGGCCAAGGGCCGATACAGCCCTCACCCCGGCCTTGCACTCAGGTCGATCCATGCCCCCAACCCCATTTGCCTCACGCCGCCGCGAGCATAGCCCGGCCCGGTTTTCTTCCCGTTTTCAGGGCCGGTAAAATGCCCCCGTCCGGTTCAATTGATCGTCAACCATCGGGCGGCTCGGCTATTCCGTCGTGGCGGGCGTGAAATATCCCCTCTTCGGCAGGCCCCCGGTACCTGCTTACTGCCGGCTCATCTCCATTTCCGAAGTCCGCTCGGCCTCACTCTTATAGGAGCTTTCGCAGAAGGGAGTGCAGGAAAGCGTCTGCACGTCCGCGCGGCGATAGACGCGCACGGAGTTGACCGTCTGTCGCGAGACCACGATCTGCTCATCGACGATCGGCAGCCCCTCCGCATCGAGAACCACGATGTTTGTGACGCCGAAGCCCCGGCCCGTCAGCACGATGGTTGTGGAATCCTGCACCACGGCATCCGCAATTTCCGGATTGCCGATCACCACCGTATTGGCGGGTCGCGCGATCTTGATGATCTTGGCCTGATTCATGGTGAGCGCGATGCCTTCGGCTCCGGCGGCCGCAGGCAGGCCAAGCGCCCCGGCCAGAAGGATCGCGCCGAAGACGGCACTGACGCCAGGAATTCTCATGCGTGTAGCCCCCGATGAAATGCTCAACGGAATATGAACGCAACTGGTGAAGCATTGGTAAACGGAAACAGCCTGCGGTTGCGGGCTTGAGGCAGATGGAAGTGAGTCAAAATTTTATGCTTCGCGTTACCAATACATTTACCGAAGCAAAGCAATCGCGCCGGAAAGATTTCAGTAATATTGTTTATTAATACGGCCGAAAGCGGCGCCGCGTAAGGTCACGGCAACCGATCGGCGGGGAAGACGGCCGACGGTGCTGTCAAACGGGGCATAAGGAGTGATTCAATGTCCAAGCTTTTCGCTCGTTTCCTGAAGGACGAATCGGGTGCAACGGCTATCGAGTATGGGCTTATTGCTGGGCTAATTGCAGTTGGAATTATCATGGCGGCGACCTCACTAGGTAAGAGTTTGACCGGTCTATTCAATCATATTTCCGGCGAGCTCGACGGTGCTCGCGCGGGCTAAGAAGTATACATGGCCGCCTACTTAGTTGGCGGCCACTCTTTTTTACTGCAAATGATGGAATTGTTGCCGCCTCCAATTCATATCTCTTGGGAACGTATCTCATCCAATGATTGAAGCCGCCATCTTTGTGATCTTCCCCTTCTGCATGGTCTATGCGGCCGTCTCTGACGCGCTGTCGATGACGATTGCCAATCGAGTTTCCATCCTTCTCGTCGCTTCCTTCCTGATTCTGGCGCCGCTCACCGGCATGGCCCTGCCGGATGTCGGCCTGCATCTGCTTGCCGGGGCCGCCGTGCTTGCGATCACTTTCGTTCTGTTCGCCATCGGGGGCATGGGCGGAGGCGACGCCAAGCTGATGGCGGCAACTGCAGTCTGGTTCGGCTTCGACACCGGACTGATGAGCTATCTTCTCATCTCCGCTATTGCGGGTGGGTTCCTCACGCTGGCGCTGCTGATGTTCCGCAATTCCAATATCGGCCTGCTCGCCGGTACCTTCGCGCCTCTGCGCTATATCGCCGACAGCAAGGCCGGCATTCCCTATGGGATCGCGCTTGGGTTCGGCGGGCTTGCCGCCTATGGCGACACGCCGCTAATGCAGTGGGCGCTGACAAAACTCGCAGCCGGATGAGGACGCGGAGACACCGCGCCTTTGAGGCCTCTCTGCTTCACCGAAGATAGAAGCAGTCGTCTGCTGCGTCCGACAGCCCGCCCTCTTACGGGGGGAATACGGCTCCCGTTATGCAAGAAATGAGCTGGTTGCCCGCCCTCCCCTTCTCAATTTTCAGGAAGGGCGGGTGCCTTAGCACTGGCCCGGCCGCACGATGCGCCAGCCTTCCGCATTTGCCTGGCAGGCGTTGCCGAAGGTGCGCAGGCGCCCGGAGCGGGTCGCACAGACGGGCCGGTACTCCATCGTGCATGCCTGCGGCCGGTCCGGCGCGCTTGGGCGGCACTCGCCCGGATGGAGAATGCGGAACCCTTGTGAATCCGCCTCACACGCATTGGGGAAGGTGCGGCGGGTGCTGCCGCGCACCGCGCAAACCGGGCGATATTCCCGCGTACAGGCCTGCGGGCCTCTGTCCGGCGGACGGCCCGCCTGGCATTCGCCGCGGTGAAGGATGCGGTAGCCTGCCCTGTCGGCCATGCAGGCGTTGGGGAAGGTGCTGCGGCGGTCGCCGCGCACGCCGCAGACCGGCGCATGTTCCTGCGTGCAGAACTGCGGGCGGCCGGGAGGCGGGCCAGGGGGCGGGCCATCCACAACTTCCACGGTGCAACTGCCAAGCAGCGTGGCAGCAACGGCAAGTATGACCATCGATACGGGTCTCATGCAAAGCCCTCCTGTCGCGTCTCCCGCTTCCCCCCGGCAAAGCCGTCCCGTTCCGTACCAGAGGAGGGCCTATCTGATCCGCGCCGTCAAGTCCCGATCCGGAAAGCAGGTGGGTTTCATGCCGGCCTGCTGCTGCCACTGCCCGATGGAACGGCGGGTCTTGAAGCCGACCAAGCCATCGGCTCCGCCCACATCGAAGCCCTGGCGTTCCAGCGCCCGCTGCATGGCCGCGACATCCGCGCGGCTCAGCCCGCCCACATTCTTCCAGCCTTCGGCAAAATGCATATCGCCATACATGATGCGGTCGCCCCCATGGCCCACGAACAGCGCGTACAGATCGCTCTCATTGTAGTCCTTGAGCCGGTAAAAGTTCGGCGTGACGATAAAGGCCGGGCCGTAGCGCCCGGCGGGCATCATCAGATAACCCTCTCCGCGCAATTCATGTTCGGGGAAAGACTTGCCGCTCACGCGCCTGATCCCCATCGCCACCCATTCCGCAATGGGACGGCCGCGGTCGGGCCCTTCGAGTGCGCAGGAAACGCCTTGCGGCACCGCGACCTCGAAACCCCAGTCGCGCCCCTGTATCCAGCCGTGGCTTGCGAGATAGTTGGCGATGGAAGCGAGCGTGTCGGGCACCGAGTTCCAGATATCGGCGCGCCCGTCGCCATCGAAATCGACAGCATATTTCAGATAGGAGGTGGGCATGAATTGCGGTTGGCCCATCGCGCCCGCCCAGGAGGAGCGCATCGCCTCCGGCCGTATGCCGCGCTTTTCCACCATCTCCAGCGCCGCGAGCACTTCGCCGCGGAACATCTCCTTGCGGGTGGCGAGAAACGCCTTCGTACCCAGCACCTCGAAGGCGCTGTATGGAATCTCGGCACGCCCGAAGCCCGACTCGCGTCCCCATATGGCAAGCACGATGCCGCGCGGCACCCCGAAGCTGTGCTCGATCGCGGCAAGGGTCGAGGCATACGCCCTGGCTCGGGCGCGCCCACCGGAAACCACGCCGTCAATATGGGCGAAGTAGGCGGAAGGCTGCCGGAATTCCGCCTGATGCTGCTTATCCGAGCGCGGCGCGCTCTCGCCGGGCAGCACGAGGTCCGGCAGCTTTAGATTGGGCTTCACGCCCGCGAAGGCAGCGTTGAAGGTGGCTTCGGAAATCCCGCGCGCGCGGGCCTCGGGCCAGAGGTCGCTCCGCAGCCACTGCTGGAAAAGGGTAGTGACATTCTGCGCCGCGGCGGGTAGCGGCGCAAGAAGCGAGAGGGCGAGGGGAAGCGCGGTGAGAAAGGCTGCTGCGCTAAGACCCCTCACGAAACCCATCGGTCACCACCCTCAAAACGCCGTGCGCGATTTGAGTGCCGCCGCCAGCGTGCCCTCGTCCAGATAGTCGAGTTCGCCTCCGACCGGCACGCCATGGGCAAGTCGCGTCACCTTCACGTTGAGTCCGGTGAGCTGGTCGGTGATGTAATGGGCCGTCGCCTGACCCTCCACGGTGGCGTTGACCGCCAGAATGACCTCGGAAATGCCGCCTTCGGCGACGCGACTGATAAGGCCTTTGATGTTGAGATCGTCCGGACCGACGCCGTCCAAAGGCGACAGCGTTCCGCCCAGCACGTGGTAGCGCGCACTCATCGCCGCCGCGCGTTCCAGCGCCCAGAGATCGGACACATCCTCCACCACGATCAGCGTCGCCCCGTCGCGGCGCGGGTCAGTGCAGACGGTGCAAGGATCGCTCGTGTCCACATTTCCGCAGACGGAGCACAGGCGCACCTTCTCCAAAGCCTCGCTCATCGCCGCCGACAAAGGCGCAAAGAGCTGCTCCTTCTTCTTGATGAGGTGAAGAGCGGCGCGCCGAGCCGAGCGCGGGCCGAGGCCCGGCACCTTGGCCAGGAGCTGAATGAGGCGCTCGATCTCTGGGCCGGCGATTCGTTTGGACATGGAATCGTTTAATAGAGCGAATAGGGAGTAGGGGAAATGATAGTGAATGGTGAATGGTAAAGACGGGTGGATGACGTGGGAGAAAGGCATGCCAAGCGGTTAACCGCCCCTTATTCCCTACTCGCTACTCCCTTTTTCACCATTCACCTCCATCAGAACGGCAGCTTAAACCCCGGCGGCAGGGGCAGGCCGGCGGTCATTTCCTGCGTCTTCTTCTGCATGGCTGTTTCGACCTTCGCCTTGGCATCGTTGTGCGCGGCGAGTATGAGGTCTTCCAGGATCTCCACCTCCTCTTCCTTGAAGAGCGAGGGGTCGATCTGCAGCTTCTTCATCTCGAATTTGCCGGAAAGCGTGACCTTGACGGCGCCGCCTCCAGACTGGCCTTCCGCCTCCATCGCCGCGATTTCTTCCTGCATGGCCTGAAATTTGGCCTGCATTTCCTTGGCCTTGCCCATAAGGCTCATCAGGTCGCGCATCTTCGTCTCCAATTCGCGCTAAAGTTCGTCTTCGTCGTCGTCCGCGTCGGGATCAGCCGGAACGGCGTCCTCGCCCGTCTCTTCGGCCACGGCATCCGGTATACGCACATCCAGAATGCGCGCGCCGGGGAAACGCTCCAAAATGGCAGCCACCGTGGGATCGGCCCGCGCATCGGCGAGCGCGGTCTCGCGGCGGCCGCTCTCCTCCTCTGCGAGCGTGGGCCCGCCCGGCTCCTTGGACAGCGAGACGACCCAGCGCCGCCCGGTCCACTTCTGCAAGCGGTTTGACAGATCGTTCAGAAGGCCCTTGGGAGCGTCGTCCGTGAGATTCACCGACAGACGGCCGGGTTCGATCTGCACGAGCCGCACACAGCGCTTGAACTGGACTTTGAAGGCCAGGTCGCGGTTGCGTTCGGCAAGCGCGGCAATGTCGGCAAGGGAAGCAACCGGAACGGTTGGAGGCTTCTCCGGGGAAGGTGCAGCGGCGGCAGGCGCCGGCGCGGGCTCCTGCTCCGCCGCCGGCTGGACGAGACGCATGGTCCGGCCGTCTGCAGAGGGAATGGGCCGGGCAGGAAGCGCCGGTGTGCTCACAGGACTGGCCGGCGCCGAAGCGAAAGCCGGCCCTGGCGCAGACGAAACCGGGGCGGAACCAACTGCAACGCTTCCACCGCCATTCCCGCCAGCCCCCTCCAGCGCCTTCAGCGCCTGATCGAGTGTGGGCAGATCGGCCGCATGCGCGATGCGAATCAGCACCATTTCGGCCGCGGCGACCGGTCGGGCGGAGCCCTGCACCTCCTGAATGCCCTTCAGAAGCATCTGCCATGTGCGCGAGAGCACGCGCACGGAGAGTTTTCCGGAGAGTTCGAGACCGCGGCTGCGTTCCTCCTGGGAGAGGGCGGCATCCTCCGCCGCCTCCGGCACGAAGCGCAGACGGGTGACAAGGTGGTTGAATTCGGCAAGGTCGGTGAGCACGGCCGCCGGGTCCGCGCCCACATCGTATTGCGCGCGAAATTCGGCGAGGGCGGCGGCGACATCGCCCTTCATCAGATACTCGAACAGATCAATGATGCGGGCGCGGTCGGCGAGCCCCAGCATGTCGCGCACGGTCTCTGCCGTCACCCTGCCGGAGGAATGCGCGATCGCCTGATCGAAGATGGACTGCGCGTCACGCATGGAGCCCTCGGCCGCCCGCGCGATCATGGCGAGCGCCTCGTCGTCGGCCTCCACACCCTCAAGCTGCCCGATATGGGCGAGGTGGTTCTTTATGAGGGCAGCGTCGATCCTTCTCAAATCGAAGCGCTGGCAGCGCGACAAGATCGTGATCGGAACCTTGCGGATTTCCGTGGTGGCGAAGATGAACTTCACATGAGGTGGCGGCTCTTCCAGCGTCTTCAACAGGCCGTTGAAGGCCTGGTTGGAGAGCATATGCACCTCGTCGATGATATAGACCTTGTAGCGCGCAGAGACCGGCGCGTAGCGCACCTGGTCGATGATCTCGCGGATGTCATCGATGCCCGTATGCGAGGCGGCGTCCATCTCTATCACATCGACATGCCGGCCTTCGAGAATGGCTTCGCAATGCTCGCCAAGCTCCGTCAGGTCGATGGAAGGCTGGTCGACGGTCTTGGTCTTGTAGTTGAGCGCGCGGGCCAGAATGCGGGCGGTCGTGGTCTTTCCGACGCCGCGCACGCCGGTCAGCATCCAGGCCTGGGCGATTCTCCCGGTGGAGAAGGCGTTGGTAAGGGTGCGCACCATCGGCTCCTGGCCGATGAGGCCCGAGAAGTCGCGTGGTCGGTATTTCCTGGCCAGAACGCGATAGACGCCCGCCTTGCCCTGTGCCATCTGCACCGCGTCGTTCATAGGATCGTGCGCGCTCCCTGGTCGATGATCTGCAAAGGCGTCGCGCGCCCCACGCGGGACTTTCCCTTGCATGGCCGGCCACGTCAATGGGGACGGAGGGGAAAAGGGCGGGAGGCTGGCACGGTGACCCGTGCCGTTGCTCGTTAGGGCTGCTTCCTTCCGGACCTGACCCGGTTGGCGAGTGGCGCGTCCACCACCAACCTCCCGCCCCCATATCGTCAATTGCCGGCACAAATGCAAGCCCAGCACCACGGAAAGGCTTGCAGCGGCTTCTGGCTCAATTTAGCCTCGCGACACGAGGATGAGGAGATGCGGATGCTGCCGGGCAGCAGGAAAGGATTCGTGCTCGATCCGCGGCTGGAGGGGGAAAGTCTTCCGGTCGTGTGGCTTGGGCTGTGCGAACTGCGCATCAGGGACGAACGGCGCTGGCCATGGCTTCTGCTTATCCCGCAGCGGCCCGGCGTGGAGGAAGTCCACGATCTTACGCCGCTTGACCAGGCAATGCTCTCCTTCGAGACGAATCTCGTCTCCAAGACACTCAAGGAGCTGACGGGCTGCACCAAGATAAATTGTGCTGCCCTCGGCAACATCGTGCGCCAGCTTCACGTCCACGTTGTCGCGCGCAACGAGAACGATCCCGGCTGGCCGGGTCCCGTCTGGGGCCACGGCGTGCGTGAGCCCTACCGCCGCGAGGATCTGCATCAGTTCGCGGAGAAGATTCGCGCGCGGCTTTGAGGGTTCGGCGCAAGCGTCTTTAATAAGCTACGCGGCTTCGGCCCTTTCGCGCACCTGATAGTCCTTCACGGCCGTGAAGGTGATCGCCTTCCAGCGCTCAGCCTCGTAATTGAGGCCGAATTCATGCGGCGCGAGGAAGACCGGATCGTCGTCGAGATCGCGCGCGATGTCTCCGCGATGGGCGGCGATGAAGCGCTCTAGCTCCGCCCTATCCTCGGCCGAAATCCAGCGGCATACGGAGAAGCGGGAAGCCTCGAAATCGACGGGAAGAGCGTATTCGCTTTTTAAGCGCTCCTTCAGGACATCGAGCTGCAGTGCGCCGACGACGCCGACTATTGCGGGCGAGCCGTCCTCCGGCGAGAAGAGCTGCACAACGCCCTCCTCCGCCATCTGCTGCAGCGCCTCCTTCAGCTTCTTCGCCTTCATCGCATCGGTAAGGCGCACGCGGCGGAGAATTTCAGGCGCGAAATTCGGCACGCCGCGGAAGAGGATGTCCTCACCTTCCGTCAGCGTGTCGCCGATCCTGAGCGTACCGTGATTGGGTATGCCCACCACGTCGCCGGCGAACGCCTCGTCGGCGGTGATGCGGTTCTTGGCGAAGAAGAATTGCGGCGCGGTGAGGCTGATGGATTTGCCGGTGCGCACCAGCTTTGCCTTCATGCCGCGCTCTAGCTTTCCGGAACAGACGCGCACGAAGGCGATGCGGTCGCGGTGGTTGGGGTCCATATTGGCCTGGATCTTGAAGACGAAGGAGGTCATCTTTTCCTCCGTCGCCTCGACCTTGCGTGTGTCGGCCTCCTGGGCGCGCGGTGCAGGGCCGTACTTTCCAAGTGCCTCAATCAGATCGCGCACGCCGTAATTGCGGAGTGCGGAACCGAAATAGACGGGCGTAAGATGCCCCTCGCGGAAGGCCTGCAGGTCGAACGGTTTGCAGGCTTCCTTTGCCAGCAGCATCTCTTCGACCAGCGCGTCGCGCTCGTGTTCGGTTAGCAGGCCGGAGATGGCGTCCGCCTCCGGTCCGTTGACGGGAATCGGCTTCACATCCTCGTCCGAATGGCGGAACGTGTTGTCCGCCAGGTGGTAGGTGCCGGCAAAGGACTTGCCGCGCCCGATCGGCCAGGTGACCGGTGCGGTGTCGAGCGCGAGCTTTTCCTCGATCTCGTCCAGTATTTCAAAGGGATCACGGCTTTCCCGGTCGAGCTTGTTGACGAAGGTGATGATAGGGATGTCGCGCAGCCGGCAGACCTCGAACAACTTAAGCGTGCGCGGCTCGATGCCCTTGGCCGCGTCGATCACCATCACGGCGGAATCGACGGCTGTCAGCGTCCGGTAGGTATCGTCGGCGAAATCCTCGTGGCCCGGCGTATCGAGCAGGTTGAAGACATGGCCGCCATATTCGAACGTCATCACCGAGGTGACCACGGAAATCCCGCGCTCGCGCTCGATCTTCATCCAGTCCGAGCGCGTCTGGATGCGGTTCTTTTTCGCCTTCACCTCGCCGGCAAGCTGAATGGCGCCGCCGAAGAGCAGGAGCTTTTCGGTGAGCGTGGTCTTGCCCGCGTCCGGGTGCGAAATGATCGCGAAGGTGCGGCGGCGCGCCACCGCGTCGGCCAAACTCTCTGGCATATCCGGAATTCCCTTTGATAGCGGGCTCTTACCAGCCGCGGCCGCCGCTGTCGAATGGAAATCACCCCCGCATATAGAAAGCCCGTGCGGCGATTTCATGCCTACCGTTCAAGAGAAAGGAGGCCAGGAATCCGCATTTTCGGAATGGTTGACAAGTTAATTAGCTGAAACTAATGATTAGCTATGGCTAATGATATGAGGCAAGTGGCCGCTCTCGCGGACCCGACGCGGCGGGCCGTATTTGAGCTGATCGCGGAGCGCCCACGCTCGGTGGCGGAGATCACGCGCGCCCTTCCCGTCACACAATCGGCCGTTTCGCAGCATCTGAAAGTGTTGAGGGAGGCGCAGCTCGTCCGGGCCCAGCCGAAAGGCGCCAGCAACATCTACCACATCGATCAGGCGGGACTCGGGCAGATGCGCGCATGGCTCGACCGGCTCTGGGCCGCTGCCCTGGACGAGTTCAAGAGAGAAATCGAGACGGAAGGGAAGGAAGATAATGGATAGGATGATCTCGCCGGCGCCGGTCCGTCGTTCGGTTACCGTGAAGGCATCACAGCAGAAGGCATTCGAGGTCTTCACATCCGGCTTCGGCCGCTGGTGGCCCGCCTCCCACAGCATCGGTTCTTCGCCGCTGAAGACGGCGGTTATTGAGCCGCGCGTCGGCGGACGCTGGTACGAGACGGGAGAAAACGGCCGGGAATGCCAATGGGGCGAGGTGCTTGCCTGGGAGCCGCCGTCGCGCGTGCTTCTTGCCTGGCGGATCGGCGCGGACTGGAAATACGATCCCCAACTTCTGACCGAAGTGGAAGTGCGGTTCGTTCCGCTGGGCGAAGCCGGCACGCGCGTCGAACTGGAGCACAGGCTGCTTGAGAACTATGGCGAGCGCGCAGCGGCAACCAGCGAAAGGCTGGATTCGGAAGGCGGTTGGCAGTCTCTTCTCGCCATTTATGCAAAAGAGGCCGCCGCGGCCGCCTGAAAAGCGTTTGAAAATTCCGGCCGTTGGGCGAGGTTGAATTGACGCCGGAACCTCCCGGCGTCAGATAGGGCGTATGGATACATCACCTGCTTCAATCTCTGTCATCGGTCCTACTGTCGGCGTCGTGCGTCTGCCGCATGGCGAGGGCTTGCCGCTGCCCGCATACGAATCGGCCGGTGCCGCCGGCATGGATTTGCGCGCCGCCGTGCCTGAGGACCGGCAGATCATCCTTCTGCCGGGCCGGCGCGTCCTGGTGCCGACCGGATTTATCTTAGAGATTCCGGAAGGCTTCGAGGGTCAGGTACGGCCGCGTTCCGGCCTTGCGCTGCGTCACGGGATCACCTGCCTGAACTCACCCGGAACGATCGACAGCGACTATCGCGGCGAGGTGCAGATTCTGCTGGTCAATCTGGGCGAGGACGATTTTGCCGTCACGCGCGGCATGCGCATCGCCCAGCTTGTCATCGCCCCTGTGCTTCAGGCCCGGATCGAAGAGCGCGACGGACCCGGCGCGACGGCTCGCGGAGCTGACGGCTTCGGCTCCACCGGAACGGCCTGAGGCCCTCTCCCGCCCATCGCCTGACCAGAGCCTCCCCTTGACAGCGCCACGCCGCAGGCGCCTCATCGTGGGTAAAGAGGAAATCTGGGGATGGCACATGGCTGACATCGGTTCCATCTTTCGCGCACTTCACGAGGCTGAAGGCGCCTTCATCATTCCCAACCCCTGGGATATCGGCACGGCGAAGCTGCTTGCCGCGCTCGGTTTCAAGGCATTGGCAACGACCAGCGCCGGCTACGCCTTCTCCCGCGGCCTGCCCGATGGCGGGGTTCCGTTCGAGGAGAGGATAAACCATTGCCGCGAGATCGTTGCCGCCACACCGCTGCCAGTCTCGGCCGATCTGGAGCATGGCAAGGGCGACAGTCCCGACAGCGCGGCCGAGACAATATTCGCGGCGGAGGCGGCCGGCCTTGCCGGCTGCTCGATCGAGGATTCGACCGGCGATCCGGCCAATCCGATTTACGAGTTCTCGCTGGCCGTCGAGCGGGTTGCCGCTGCGGCGGAAGCCGCGCGTGCCCTGAAGCGGGATTTCGTCTTCACCGCGCGGGCGGAGAATTTCTTATGGGGCCGGCCCGATCTGGACGATACGATCCGCCGGCTGCAGGCCTTCGAGAAGGCCGGAGCCGATGTGCTCTACGCGCCAAGGCTTACCAGCATAGAGCAGGTACGCGCCGTTTGCCAGTCCGTCAGCCGGCCCGTGAACGTGCTTGCCACGGCGGACTTCACCGTTGCCGAATTGGCCGAGGCCGGCGTGAAGCGCATCTCGGTCGGCTCCAAACTCACCTGTCTGGCCTTCGCTGCGATCGAGCGCGCGGCCAAGGAGATGCTGGACGAGGGCGCCTTCACCTATGACCGGGACAGCATGCCTTTCGCCCGCCTTCAGGAGACGTTTTCAGAAGCCGGATAGCGGCAGCCGTCGGGGATTCTGCGTCCAAGGTCGAAAGCCGGCCGGTTCCGCTGGCCGGCGCTTGCCGCTATGCTGGACCTACAGGCTCGGCGTAGCGCGATTTTTTGGTGTTGGCATCGCGCCATGATGAGCTACATTCCGCCCTCCCCGGGGAGGGTGCATCGATAACAAAACCGAACGCGGAGGAGCACATGTTCAGAAAAAAAGGAAAACTGCTGGCTGCCGGAGCCATGGCGCTCGGTCTGAGCTTCAGCGCGGCGGCCGGCGCGCAGGAATTCATCAACGTGCTGACCGGCGGCACGTCGGGCGTGTACTATCCGCTGGGCGTGGCTCTTTCCGAAATCTATGGCGACACGATCGAGGGTGCGCGCACGCAGGTTCAGGCGACCAAGGCATCCGTGGAGAATTTGAACCTCCTGCAGCAGGGGCGCGGAGAGATCGCGTTTGCGCTCGGCGATTCGGTCAAACTCGCCTGGGAGGGCGAAACCGAGGCCGGCTTCCCCGGCAAGCTCGACAAGCTGCGCGGCATCGCCGCTATCTATCCGAACTACATCCAGATCGTGGCCAGTGAGGAATCGGGCATCAAGACGCTCGAGGATCTGAAAGGCAAGAGCCTGTCGGTCGGCGCACCGGCTTCAGGCACCGAGCTCAATACCCGCGCCATCTTCGAGGCTGCGGGCATGAGCTATGACGACCTCGGCAAGATCGAATATCTGCCCTTTGCCGAGTCCGTGGAGCTTATCAAGAACCGCCAGCTCGATGCGACGCTTCAGTCGGCGGGCCTCGGCGTGGCCTCGATCCGTGACCTGGCAAGCTCGGTGGCCATCACCGTTGTCGCGGTGCCGCCGGAGGTCGTGGAGAAGATCGGTGCCCCCTACATTTCCGCCACCATTCCCGCAGGCACCTATGAAGGCCAGGACGAAGACGTGCAGACGGCTGCCGTCGGCAACATGCTGGTTACCCATGCCGACGTTTCGGAAGAAACGGCCTACCAGATGACCAAGCAGCTTTTCGAGAATCTCGACCGGCTGACGGCCGCTCATGCGGCGGCGAAGGCCATCAAGCTCGAAACCGCGCTCGATGGCATGCCGGTCCCGCTGCATCCGGGCGCCGAGCGCTACTATAAGGAACAGGGCCTCTTGTAGCGCGATCTGCCCCGGCGGCAGAGCGATTGCATATGGCGATTCCCTCTCACCGTCTCGGGCTTTGCCCGAGCCACTTCTCCTCCGCCAGGCGGGGGAGAGGAATCGCCGGCATCAACCTCGCTGCCAGTCGCCAGCGTCTGCGATTTGCAAGGCCAACGGCCGCCGATGCCTGCTACCCTTTCTCTCCTCCGCGTGGAGGAGAGGAGGTGAGGCGAAGCCGGGACAGTGAAAGGGTAAAAGGGCGTACCATATGCGATTGCCCTGTCTTCGGATGGGAAGGGTGCTGGCGCGGCTATCGGATGGGGCAGGCTTGTCTCAGACATCGCGGCGACGCCTTACCTGCGTCGCTGCGCGATCGATCCCCGCAAGATAAGGGAAGCCGGCGCTCCGGGACATGCACATGACCGCTGAAAAAACTTCCACCATTCTCACGCCCACGGAAGAGGTTCCGACCGAGGGTCTTCCGGCGGGATGGGGCACCGGCCTCTGGGGCACAGCTGCGTTCTCCATTGCCATTGCCTTCTCGCTGTTCCAGCTCTGGACGGCCGCCTACGGCACGCTGCCGAGCCAGGTCGTCCGTGCGATGCATGTGGGCTTTCTGCTGCTGCTAGGATTTGCTCTCCTCGGCAATCTCAAATCCCACTCCACCCTCATGCGCTCCATCCTGTGGGCGCTCGGCATTCTCGGCTTCCTGACCGGCGTCTACAACTGGATCTTCTACAAGGAACTTCTGCTGCGTGCGGGCGGCTTTCACACGGTTCCCGACCTTATCGTCGGCACCGTGATGATCGCTTTGGTGTTCGAGGGCGCGCGCAGGCTGATGGGCCTGCCGCTCACCATCATAGCCGGCGTCTTTCTCGCTTACTGCTTCTTCGGCCAGTACATGCCCGGGCCGTTCGTGCATCGCGGCTACGATTTCGAGCAGATCATCGAGCATATCGGCTTCGGAACCGAAGGCATTTACGGTACGCCGATCTATGTCTCAGCGGCCTACATCTTCATCTTCGTCGTCTTTGCAGCCTTCCTCGAGCGCGCCGGCATGATCGCGCTCTTCAACGATTTCGCCCTCGGTCTCGTTGGCGGTGCGCGCGGCGGGCCGGCGCAGGTCTGCGTGCTGTCGTCAGCGCTGATGGGCACCATTTCCGGCTCCGGCGTGGCAAACGTGGTCGCCAGCGGTCAATTCACCATCCCGCTGATGAAGCGCTTCGGCTTCCGCTCCGAATTCGCTGGCGGCGTCGAGGCGACCTCCTCGATGGGCGGCCAGATCATGCCGCCGGTGATGGGCGCGGTCGCCTTCATCATGGCCGAGACGCTGAACATCCCCTATGCCGAAGTCGTCAAGGCGGCGATCATCCCCGCCTTCCTCTATTTCGGCGTCTGCTTCTGGACCGTGTATCTGGAGGCCGGCAAGGCGGGCCTCAAGGGGATGAACAAGGCCGAACTGCCCGATCCGTGGGCCGCCGTGCGCCAGCACTGGCCGCTGGTGCTGCCGCTCGCCGTCCTTGTCTACCTTCTCTTTGCCGGCTACACGCCGATCTTCGCCGGCACGATGGGCCTGGCGCTCACGATCGTGCTCATCCTCGGTACGCCGCTTGCCGCGCTGATCGGCCCGTTTGCCTTCCGTGTGGTGTTCTGGATCGCGCTCGGCCTCGCGGCCGCCTCCTTCATCCGCTACGGCGTCGACCTGTTGGCGATCGTCCTGGTCGGGCTGATCGTTGCCTGTGCGACCTTCAAGGGCGGGCGCGAGACGCTGCTGATCTGTCGCGATTCTCTGGCTGAGGGGGCCAAGAACGCGCTGCCTGTCGGCATCGCCTGTGCCATTGTCGGCGTTGTCATTGGCACGCTGACCCTGACTGGCATTGCCTCCACCTTCATCGGCGCCATCATCGCCATCGGCAAGAACAACCTGTTCCTGTCGCTGGTCCTGACGATGATCACATGCCTGGTCCTCGGCATGGGTATCCCCACCATTCCGAACTACATCATCACCTCGTCTCTGGCGGGGCCCGCGCTTCTTCAGCTTGGAGTGCCGCTCGTTGTCAGCCACATGTTCGTGTTCTACTTCGGCATCATGGCTGACCTCACGCCGCCGGTGGCGCTCGCGGCCTTCGCGGCCGCTCCTATGGCCAAGACCTCCGGCCTCAAAATAGCGGTCCAGGCGACGAAGCTTGCCGTCGCCGGTTTCGTGGTACCATTCATGGCCGTCTATACGCCATCGCTGATGCTGCAGGAGGGTGGCGCGATCGCCGCAGCCTGGGGCTATCCGGTAGAGCTGGTCTACGTGGTCTTTAAGGCCTGCCTAGGCGTGGGGCTGTGGGGCATGGCGTTCGTCGGCTTCTTCCTGCGCGGCATGGCGCCCTGGGAGAGAGCGGCCGCCTTCGTTGCGGGGTTGCTCCTCGTGCTGGCGCTGCCGTGGACGGACGAGTTCGGTTTCCTGCTTTCTGCACTTGTCATCGGTCAGCACTGGTATCGGGCGCGCGGCAGGAGTCCTGAGGCTCGCCAGAAGCTGGTCGAGGAGTAGCGGGTGCCCGCCTGCCTTCTGGTTGGCGGCAAGGCGCTGACGCTCGCCGCCGGCCTGTTCACGCTCTCCTGGACCCACTCCGTGGAAAAGATCGAATGGCAGGAGACGTGGCGGGTGCTGCCCGCCGGACTTGAGATCGTCGAGGCGCGTATTAAGGGGTCCGGCGCCGGCATGGATCCGCCGCCCGATGCGCGTCTCGAGAATGGCTGGTGGGTCTATACGCCGCAGCTCGGAATTGTGCCAGAGCTGCGGCTCGCCGCATCAGGCGCTACCGTAAGCGCCTGGCGCCTCTGCACGGGAGGCAAGTGCAGGCAGCTTGGCGCGGAGGCCAGTGCTCCGGTCATGCTGAAACCCTGTCCTTGAACCTTCAGGCGTGCGCCGAGCGATCGTTGCCGCGCCGGGCGCAAGCCGGTCCCGGGCCGCGCATGTAATGCCGCTCGGGATGATACCGCGGGCCGAAAAATTCGCGAATAGCCTTCACGCAACCGACCAAGAGCTTAACCAACCCCATCGTCCCGTACCCTCGACTCTTCGGGCATCCCTTCCCGTTCACCCTAGCATCAGCAAATGAATGCACGGTGAATCCGCAATTTAGAAAGCCGCCTTCCATGGCGGAAAATGGGATTCATTGCGGCGTCGTGGTGGCCGCACGGGATCCTGTATCCGCTGTGACAAAATTACCACGATCTTCCATACCCCGTCATACCCCAATCCGGGGGATGTTCTCTCAATAGGTCGAATGCTCATGGAACAGACCGGCCTGCCGGCTGTTAGGTCAGCAGCCGGGCGGCGGGCCAGGTACCGTTCGGCCGGACTTATGAGAAGAGGAAAAGACGATGGGTATGTTCTCCAAGGATATCAAGACGATGGACGATCTGTTCGTCCATACACTGCGCGACATCTACTATGCCGAAAATCAGATCACGAAGGCACTGCCCAAGATGATCGACAAGGCGACCGATCAGCAGCTCAAGCAGGGTTTCGAACAACACCTTAGAGAGACGGAGGGGCATATCCGCAATTTGGACGAGGTGTTCCGTCTGATGGATATGCAGCCGAGCGGCGTCGATTGCCCCGCGATCGACGGCATCATCGAGGAAGCCAATGAAGTTGCCGGAGAGGTGGACGACAAGAATGTGCTCGACGCGGCGCTGATTGCTGCCGCACAGGCCGTAGAGCACTACGAGATCACGCGCTATGGCACGCTGATCACCTGGGCCGAGCAGCTCGGGTATGACGATTGTGCCGAGATCATGAAGCAGAACCTGGCTGACGAGAAAGCCACGGACGAGAAGCTCAGCGAACTGGCGGAAAGCCGTATCAACATGCTCGCCTCAGAATAGACAAGCGACTTGTCCTGCCTCTCCGCCCCTGCATCTCCTGCGGGGCGGAGAGTTTTTATTGGCGAAGGAAAAGGTCGAACTCCCGCCTCCCGGCGGGCGTGAAGCGTAGAATGCGGCTGTCCTTCTCGCGCCTTACCCAGCCAGCCCGCATCATGTGCTCAAGGATGGCAGCGCCGAGACCGCCTGCCAAATGCCACCGGCGCACACTCCAGTCTAGGCAGATGCGGCAGACGGGCCGTCTCTTGTGGCTCATGGCTTCGATATCAATGCCGAAATCGGCGAAAAACCTGCTACCGGCCGGGCTTAGCGCGGCGGTCTCCCGATCGAGCCGAACGAAGCCGCGATCTACAAAGCTTTCCAGCATCGCGACCCCGGCCTCTCCCGCCAGGTGATCGTAGCACAGGCGGGCCTCGCGCAGGGCCTTGTCGCGCGGGCCGGGCAGCACGCGCTTCGGCCCCAGGGTCGCCGCCACGCCCATGATCGTCTCTAGCATTCCCGCGACGCTCTCATCCGCGAGCGCATAGTAGCGATGGCGGCCCTGACGCTTCACGCGAACGAGGCCACCGTCGACCAGCTTAGCAAGATGTGTGCTCGCGGTCGGAGACGTAACGCCTGCCTCCAGCGCTAACTCGCTTGCCGTGAGCGCCGTCCCGCCCATCAGCGCGGCGAGCATGTTGGCGCGCGCCGGATCGCCCACAAGGCTTCCGATCTGCGCGATATCCGTTCCTGCTTTCATAGTTTGATATTAATCGAACTATTCTTGCACGGCAACTGCTATTCCTCCTCCTGAAGGAGCGAGGCTATGCAGAACACCCCCGCTAGCAGAAAAGACCGCACGCTTGTTCGCCCCGGCGCCTTCCGCCACCTGGCTGCCGCTGCGTTGGCTTTGGTCCTCCGGCTTGAGGACCGCCGACGTCAGCGCCTCCATCTTTCCGAACTGGACGACCACCTGCTTGCCGACATCGGCCTCACCCAGGCGGATGTGGAGCGCGAGTGTTCCACGCCGTTCTGGCGATAGCCGCTCGCCATTCTTCCATAGCCGGACGGCCCGATATTTCGATGAACGCCGAGCCGTGGCTGCGGTCTCAAGCGTTCCCGATCAGCATCCCTGTCGCGAAGACGAGCGCGCCCCCCAGCACCACCTGGAAGGTCGCACGGCTCCACGGCGTTTCCATGTAGCGGTTCTGGATGAAGGCGATGGCCCACAGTTCTATGAAGACGATGATGATGGCGAGCGTCGTGGCTGTCCAGAAATGTGGGATGAGGTAGGGAAGCGCATGGCCGAGTCCGCCCACAGCCGTCATGACCCCGGTCGCAAGCCCCCTTCTGACGGGGGAGCCGCGCCCGGAGATCACCCCGTCATCCGAGGCGACTTCCGTGAAACCCATGGAAATGCCGGCACCGAGCGAGGCGGCAAGCCCCACCAGAAATGTCTGCCATGTGTCGCCTGTCGCGAAAGCGGCGGCGAAGATCGGCGCCAGGGTGGAGACCGAGCCGTCCATCAGCCCCGCCAGCCCCGGCTGGACATAGGTGAGGATGAACTGCCGGCGTGCCGTCCTGTCCTCCTCATCGCGCTGCTCGCGGCCGAGATGCTTTTCCGAGAGCCTTTCGGCCAGCGTCTCGTGCTTCTGCTCAGCCGCGGCCAGATCGCCCAGAAGCTTGCGCGTGGCGGCATCCTCGGTGCGCTTGGCCGCCTCCGCATAAAAGCGCTGCGCCTCCTCCTCCATCAGCGCGGCCTGGGCACGCACATGGTCGAGCCCGAGCGGGCGCACCAGCCAGTCCGGCCGGCGCTGATAATAGCCGCGTACATGCTCCCGCCGGATAAGCGGGATGCGTTCGCCGAAACGCCGGCGGTGCAATTCGATCAGTGATGCGCGATGGCGGTCTTCCTCCGCGGCCATCTCCTCGAACATGGCCGCCGAATGCGGATACTCATCCCTCAGAGCGTCTGCATAGGCGCGATAGATGCGCGCGTCATCCTCCTCGGAAGAGATGGCCAGAGCCAGTATCTCCTGCTCGGAAAGCGAGGAGAATGCGCGCCGGTTGAAGCCGAAAAGCCGGTTAAACATGAGAACGGAGATCCAATTAGTTTAGAACCATTCTAAAGTAAGAAGCCGGATAAGGAAAGCAAGGGTACTTCTTGCTCGCCCTTGGCGCGGGCGGCATGTTCTATCTTACCGTCACCAGCCTGGCCCCCGAAGCGGAGGAGCACCAATATCTTCAGTCAGCCGCGATCGCGGTGGGAGCGGGCTTTCTGGTGATCATGGTGCTGTCGGAAATGTCGTAGCGTGCCGAAAGGTCGGAGGCTTGACGCTCCTCAATCCAGCGTCCGCCGGAACCGTGTAAGCGCTATTGCAGCATAGGCGAGGATGAAGCCCGCAAGCACCGCGATTTCGAACGCGACGGCGGGCATGTCAGCGCCCTTCAGCATCACCGCCCGCACGACGCGCAGGAAGTGGGTGAGTGGAAAGATTTCGCCGATCCACTGCGCCCAGAAGGGCATACCCCGGAACGGGAACATGAAGCCCGAAAGCAGGATGGAAGGCAGAAAGAAGAAGAAGGTGAGCTGCAGGGCCTGCATCTGTGTGTTTGCAACGGTGGAGATCGTGTAGCCGAGCAGCACGAGCGCCATGACGAAGATCAGCACGGCAAGCAGAAGCAGCCACATTCTGCCCACAAAAGGTATGTCGAAGAGCAGGCTCGAGGCGATGAGCACTACGGCCACCTGCACGGCACCGACAACAAAATAGGGCAGGATCTTGCCAAGCATGATTTCGAGCGGGCTTGCCGGCATGGCGAGCAGATTCTCCATTGTACCGCGCTCGCGCTCACGCGTCAGCGCGATGGAGGTCATCATCACCATGGTCATCGTCAGGATGACGCCGAGCAGGCCCGGCACGATATTGTAGTGTGAGATGCCCTCGGGATTGTAGCGGCGATGCACCACCACTTCGAGCTGCCGGTTCGCCTCGGCTTCGGTGGGAGTGATGCCGCGCTCGCGCAGTAGTGCTCGGCTTGCCACAGTGCTCAGTGTCGAGATTGCCCCGCTTGCGACGGACGGATCGGTCGCGTCCGCCTCGATCAGGATCTGCGCGCGCTCGCCCCGGTCCACCTTGCGCGCGAAATCGGAGGGGATGGTGACCACGAACACCACGTCGCCTCGCGCCATCAGGGCCTCCGCTTCCCTCACGCTGCCGACCACATGCTCGAAGCGGTAATAATCCGTCATCTCCAGGGCGGAGACCATGGCGCGGGTGTAGTGGTCCTGGCTGGTGGTCACGAGTGCCGCGGGCAGATATTTCGGATCGCTGTTGATCGCATAGCCGAACAGCACAAGCTGCATCAGCGGCACGGCGAGCATCATTGCGAAGGTGATCCTGTCGCGCCGCATCTGGATGAATTCCTTGATGAGCAGCGCGCGGAACCGGGAAAGCGAGAGGAAGCGGCTGTGGCTCATGCCATATTGTCCTGCGCCTTGCTCATGAACTGGATGAAGACATCCTCAAGGCTCGTGTCGCCGCGTGTCACGGTCACGCCTGGCCTGCTCGCGATGACGGCAAGAGAGTCGGAAAGCAACTTTTCGTCGGAGCCCACCACGTGCAACGTTGCCCCGAACGGAGCCACCTGCTCGACGCCCGGCAGGCGCGCGATCTCAGACACCATGCGCTCGAGCCCCGGCCCTTCGACCACGAAGGTGACGAGACCCGCCTCGCGCACTACCCCGCTCACGGTGCCCGTAGCCAGCAGCTTGCCATAGGAAATGTAGGAAATGCGGTGGCAGCGCTCGGCCTCGTCCATATAGTGGGTTGAGACTAGCACGGTGAGTCCTTCCGCCGCCAGCCGGTGGATCTCGTCCCAGAAATCGCGGCGCGCCTTTGGGTCCACGCCCGCGGTGGGCTCGTCGAGCAGCAGCAGCTTTGGCTTGTGCATGATGCAGGCTGCCAGCGCCAGCCGCTGTTTCCAGCCGCCCGAAAGCGTGCCCGCAAGCTGGTTGCGGCGGCTTGTCAGCCCCAAATCCTCCAGCGTGCGGTCGACATGCTCCCGTACCGGCCTCAGCTCGTAGAGGCGAGCGACGAATTCCAAGTTTTCCGCGATTGTCAGGTCTTCGTAGAAGGAAAAGCGCTGTGTCATATAGCCGACCTCGCGCTTGATCTTCAGCGCTTCGGTGACGAGGTCGTAGCCGAGCACCCGGCCGCCTCCCTCGTCGGGTGTCAGAAGCCCACACATTATGCGGATGGTGGTTGTCTTGCCGGATCCGTTCGGCCCCAAGAAGCCGACGATCTCGCCCTGCTCCACCATCATGGACACATGGTCGACAACGGTTTTCTCGCCGAAGCGTTTGACCAGCCCATGGACGTCGATGGCATGCATGTATTTCTCCGAGAGGGGCGAATAGGGAATAGCGGGTAGCGAATAGGGATTGGCGAATGGGAGTGCTGAACTGTTCAGAGCAATCCTTCCCTACTCGCTATTCGCTACTCCCTGTTCGCTAACCACTATTTGGCTGCGCGCCCAGGATCACATCGACGATCTGCCCCGGTTGCAACCGGTCCGCCGCCTCGCCTTCCGGCTTCGCCTCCACCAGGAAGACGAGCTTCTGCCGCGTCTCGAGCGAGTAGATGACCGGCGGTGTGAACTCGGGCTCCGGTGAGACGTAGGAGACACGCGCCTCAAGCCCTTCGGGGCAGCCGTCGCAGCGTACCGCCAGCACGGAACCGACCTCGATGGCGGAAATGTCCGGTTCCGGCACATAGAGCTTCAGCTTTACGGCGCCATCCGGCAGCATGGAAACGACCGGCGCCGAAGGCCCCGCGACATCGCCCGCATTGCGGATCACATCGTTCACGCGGCCTGCCGCCGGCGCCCGGATCGTGCGCTCGGAAAGCTGCCACTTGGCCTGCTCCAGGACCGCCTTTGCCTGCTCGACCCGCCTTTCGGCTGCCTCGATCTCCTGAGCTCGGGCTGGCAGACGGGCCACGGCCAGCTTCGCTCTCGCTTCGCCAACGCGCGCCTCCGCCAACGTCGCCTCGGTCTGCGCCTTGTCCAGCTCTGCTTGAGTGGCAATGCCTCTGCGGAAAAGGTCGCTCGTGCGGGCAAGAACGCGGTCGGCCTCCGCCACCTGTGCCTCGGCCGAGCGGAGAGTGGCCTCCAGCACTGCGATCTCCTCTCGCCGCTGGCCTTCCTGCAGATTGGCTAGCGCGGCTTCAGCCTCCGCAAGCGCGGCCTCCGCCTGGGTAACGGCAATCCGGGCGCCGGTCTCCTCTATCAGCGCCACCGCCTCACCCGCCTCCACCCGGTTACCACGCCCGACCTGGACGGATCGCACCTGCCCGACTTCCACCGGCGCGAGCAGCACATATTCGCCTTCCACATAGCCGACGGCGAGCGGCTGCGGCACGGCGCAGGCGGCGAAGATGAGGCCGGCCAGGGGAATGGCGCAAAGAATGCTCATGTTCTTTTCCTCCGCGCCTCAAGGATGGCCTTCAGATTATCGCGTGCGACCGCCGCGACCGCGGATGCCTCGCGCGGGCCGATCTCGCCCCAGCCCATGCGACGCTTCACCGGCTCTCGCCCGATGCGGAAATAGACGATCTGGCCGACCATCGTGAAAACGGCGATCCTGGTGTATTCGCTCTCGGCGGGGTCGCCGGTGGCCGCTTCCCACAGGCCGCACAAATGCCTGTGCACCGGCTCGAACACGCCGTTGTAGATGACATCGATGGCGTCCGTGGGCTGACCCAGCTCGCGCAGAATGAACTGCACGATCTCCCCCGCCTCGGGCCGGGCTACCATGAAGCCTACCAGAGTTTCTATAGCGCGCACGAGCCGGGCGGCGGCCTCCTCAGGCGCAAGCTGAAGGCGCGACGGATCGGCAGTGAGATCACCAAGCGCACGCCCGGCCACTTGCGAGATCATGGCAGCGATGTATTGCGCGCAGGCCGTGCGCAGGCCTTCCTTGCCGCCGAAGTGATAGGCGATGGAACCGATATTGGCGCGAGCCTCCGCGGCGATGGCCCGTGTCGATGTGGCATCGAATCCGCGTTTTCCGAAAAGCCGTATAGCGGCGCGGATCAGCGCCTCGCGCGTCCGCTCCGCGGCGCCAATCCGCCGTGAACCGCCTGCAGAACCTGTTTCGTGAAGAAAGTCATCCCTTGTCATGGCAGGCATTTAGTCAATCGTTTGATTAAATGTCAAGGCAAGTTTCGGCCGCGCGAATTTTAATGGCCGGAGCTCGACCCCCGGCCAACGTCGCCTACTCCAGCCTTGGCTGTCCTCGCCGGGCATTCTCTATTGCGAAACGAGGGGGTGGTTCAGCCGGAAATCGGATCCCGCAATCGCCCGATGCGTTCCACCAGAAGCGCGAAAAAGCGCTCATCATCGATGTCACGCATCACGAGCGCATTTGCTGGACGGTCGGTGACGCGCCACCAGTCGATCACCGTCATGCCCATGGTGAGTTCCGAAGCCGTCTCAACCGTCACATTGCATCTGCGGCCGCCAAAGATCTCCGGTTCAAGCAGATAGGCAATGACGCAGGGATCGTGCAGCGGGCCGCCCTGGGAGCCATATTTTTCCGTATCGAAGCGCTCTTGATATTCCAGCAGTATGGCCGTCGCGTCTCCCACCCGCGTACCAAGTTCGCGGAATGTGGCGATGCGCTCCGGCGAAGTCAGCGCCTTGTGGGTGACGTCGAGCGGCATCATGACGATCGGGATCTTCGAGCGGAAGACGACATCCGCCGCATGCGGATCGACATAGATGTTGAACTCGGCGGCAGGCGTGATGTTGCCGCCTTCGAAGAAGCCACCGCCCATCATCACGATCTCGCGCACGCGCTCCGCGATCCTGGGCTCGCGCACGAGAGCCAGCGCCACGTTGGTAAGCGGTCCCAGCGTGCACAGCGTAACCTCGCCCGGCGCATGATTCATCAGCGTTTCGACGATGAAATCGACCGCATGGATCTGCATGAGCGGCATGGCGGGCTCAGGCAGGTCAGGCCCATCGAGTCCCGTCTGGCCATGGACGTGCTCGGCCGTCACCAGATCCCGCACCATGGGCCGGCTTGCTCCGGGGTAAACCTTCATATCCGGCCTGCCGGCAAGTTCGCAGACCTTGCGCGCGTTCTTTTCCGTGAGCGCCAGCGGCACATTACCGGCAACCGCTGTGATGCCAAGGATGTCCAGCTCGGGGCTTGCCAGCGCCAGAAGAAGCGCGACCGCATCGTCCTGGCCCGGATCGGTGTCGATAATGATTTTTCTCAGGCCCGCCATGAATTCGCATCCTTCTTGAACTCGTTGCGCGAACAGACCATATCAGCGGTGCCGGCAAGAACGCCATTCGGGTTTTTGCTGTCCACGTCGCTCTTTGAGGACAGGAAGACATGACGCGCATGACGCCCTTCTCGAACCCGCTGCTTTTAGGGTTCGACAGCATGGAGAAGACGCTCGAGCGGATAGCAAAGTCGGGCGATAGCTACCCGCCCTACAACATCGAGCGCATCCGCAACAAGGAAGGGCGCGGCGAGCGGTTGCGAATCACGTTGGCCGTGGCGGGCTTCGCCGAACAGGATCTGGAGGTCCTCATCGAGGAGAACCAATTGATCGTCCGGGGCCGGCAGAATGACGACACGGAACGTGAATATCTGCACCGCGGTATCGCCTCGCGGCAGTTCCAGCGTGTATTCGTGCTCGCAGACGGCATGCGGGTGCTGGGCGCGGAATTGAGGAACGGCCTTTTGGCCATAGACCTTGATCGGCCCGAGCCCGAACGGCTGGTGCGCCGGATAGACATTTCGGTGAAGGAGTGAAGCGATGAACCTTTACCGGAACCCGAGGCTCTTGAGTGGGTTGGCTCCATGAGCGGCCCGCGGAAAAGGAGGCTGACATGACCGACAACGAACGGAAGATAACGGTGACTCCGCAGCAGCTTGCCCATATTGGCGAAGGGGCCATCGCCTACATGCGCGAGATGGATGCCGCGGAACTGAAGGGCAAGTTCCCGGGCATGCCGGACATGGCGCCCGGCACGAAATTGTGGGCGCTCTTCGCCGCCAACGGCCGCCCCATCCTTCTGGCCGACGGACGCGACGCCGCTCTCGCAGGCGCATTCCAGAACGATCTGCAGCCGGTGAGCCTGCATTGACGCGCCTTTGACCTTCCATCGTCCTCACGGGCAGGATCGGAGCGTCCCTGCCCGTGGACGTCGTTGATATGCAGTCCTCCGCGTCCCCCGCTTAACCGAACCTTCACGTTGCCACCTCATGTTTTTGGTGACGGCGCGCGCCGGCTATGGCCCTGCTCATCAGCCGGTGCTTTTGACGGCGGTGGGGAGAACGTCGGCGATGCTCGATTTTTTCGGCCTTGAGCCGCAAAGGGGGGCATTGTTCGCTCTTGGAGCGGTTGTGCCGGTTGTGGCACTTGCCCTTGCGAGCATCCTGTGCGCGGTATTCTGGGCCGTGCGCGCCCGCAAACGCAGGCAGCGGCACGAGGAAAGCAGCGACCCCTCCCAAACCATAGCCCGTGCGGTGCGCGGCGTACGCCAGCGCTATCTGGTGGTGATGGCTGCCCTCATCATTCCGGCGACGGCATTCGTCGTCGGCTCGCAGATTGCTAATCATCGCTTTTCTTCCGCCACCTCCATGGCCGTCCTGGTGGCCCAGGCATCGGAGACAATCGAACGGGCAGGGCGTGCCGCCATCGAGATGTCGCGCCAGCCCATCGAGGAAACCGATTGGACGAGGGACGCGCTGAAAATCCAGTCTCAACGCCTGGCGACCGTCATCGAGCGCATGGAGACGCTGTGGCAGAGCCTCGATGACGGTCTCAAGGCGCGGCTTATGGCGCGAACGCCCGAAGGGAAGGTAGAGCCGCTCGAACTTCTCAAAGACTTCCATGCCGAACTGGAAAACGCCATCGGCAGCAGCCGGGACCGGCGCGTCGCCGAAGGCGTGCATCTGGAAGTCACCATCGGCTATATCGTGCAGCCGGCGCTCGGACAGCTTGCCAAAGCGCTGCGCCGGTTCAACCGCGAGCTTGCGGAACAGGCCCGGGTGGCCATCTTCGTGCTGGCGGTGGCGCTTGCGGTCTTCGCGGCAGCGATCTTCCTGTTCATCTTCCTGCCTATGGACCGTTCGATCCGCCAGGCGCTGGCCCGCCTGAAGACGGCGCTGGAGGGCGCCAAGGCGGCCGACCGCGCGAAATCAGAATTTCTCGCCAATATGAGTCACGAGATCCGCACGCCGATGAACGGCGTTCTCGGCATGGCGGAGCTCATGGCAAACACCGATCTCGACCCGCGCCAGCGCACCTATAACGACATCATCGTCAGTTCCGGCAACGCGCTCCTGGCCATTATCAACGACATACTGGACTACTCCAAGATCGACGCCGGCCAGGCCCATCTAGACCCCGCGCCCTTTCGCCTGGCGGAGGCCGTGGAGGATGTGGCAGCCCTCTTCTCCTCGCGCGCATCGGAAAAGGACCTCGAACTGATCGTGCGGATCGATCCCAAGCTGCCGGAATGGTTTGTGGGTGACGAAGGGCGCGTGCGCCAGATACTGTCCAACCTCGTCAGCAATGCGGTCAAGTTCACCGATCAGGGTTATGTGCTGATCGAAGCCCTGAGCGATTCCAAAGGCATTGTTTTCCAGGTCACCGACACGGGTATCGGCATCCCGGAGGACAAGATTGGAACGGTGTTCGAGAAGTTCAGCCAGGTGGATGCCTCCTCCACAAGGCGGCATGAGGGGACAGGGCTCGGCCTGGCGATAGCGTCAAAGCTGGCGGAACTCATGGGAGGCACGATCGAAGCGGAGAGCCGCCTCGGCGAAGGATCGGTGTTCCGCTGCCGCTTGCCGCTTCCCGCCCACGAAGCTCCGCGCAGGGAGCCGCAGCCCGTCCAGCCGGTGGAGGGTGCGCGCGTATTGATCGTTGATGACAACGACGTCAATAGGCGCATTCTCACGGAGCAGATGAAGCATTGGGGCCTCGATTGCTGCGCGGTGGAGAACGGCACACTGGCGCTTGCCGTTCTCGACGAGGCGCGGCGGCTCGGAGCACCCGTAGACCTCGTCCTGCTCGACTATCAGATGCTTGGAATAACGGGTGCGGATCTTTTGCCCCGTATGCAGCTTTCCGGTCACGGAAGCGAGACTGCGGCCATCCTGCTCACCTCGGTTGATGACGCAACGGCGCTCCGCGAATTGAAGACCTCCGGCGCGCGGGCCGTGCTGATCAAACCGGTCCGCTCGGCGCTTTTGCGCAAGACAATCGCCGATGTCCTTGGGCAGCGGAGCAAGCATGTGCCTGCCCAGCAGATAGACGGGGCGGCGGCGCAACAGCCGGAGGCGGACACCGCGCCCAGGGAGAACGCTCCCGTTCTTCCGATGCCGGGCAAGGAAGTGCCGCCAGAACCGCTGCAAATTCTGGTGGCGGAGGACAATGACGTAAACCAGCTCGTCTTCCGACAGATACTTGAACACTCTGGCTACAGCTTCGCAATTGCCACCAACGGCAATGAGGCTCTGGTTCTCTGGAGGCGCAATCGCCCGGCCCTCATTCTTATGGACATTTCCATGCCGGAAATGAACGGGCTTGAGGCTACGCAGGCCATCCGCAAGGAGGAGACGGAGCAAAAACTTGAGCGGACACCGATCATCGGTTTGACTGCTCACGCGCTCGAAGGCGACCGGGAGCGCTGCCTCGCGGCAGGCATGGACGATTATCTCACGAAGCCTGTATCGCCCGCCCGTCTGGAAGCGAAGATCAACGAATGGCTGCCGCGATCAGAGTCGGCCGACGCTTCGCGCGCGCGTTGCTGACTTTCCGGATATCCGGAGCGCTTCAGCCGGCGTCAGGCTCGGTCCATCCTCTCAAGGCCACTTTTCATCTCCGCCATCAGCACGGCGCCAGCCCAGGACCTCCTCCAGGATAACCAGCGCAGCGCCGATCGTGATCAGCGCGTCGGCCAGATTAAAGACGGCAAAGGACCAAATGGGCGTATGGAAGTAAATGTAATCGACCACGTAGCCCCGAACCGCCCGGTCGATCAGATTGCCAAGCGCGCCGCCGATGATGAGCGCGAAGCCCAGCCGTGCGAGGACCTGAGCCGGGCTGGTGCGTACCGCAACCACCACGATGAAGATGGTGATGGCGAGCACCAGAAAGCCGAGCCACAGCCCATCCACGCCGGAAAACAGGGAAAAGGCCACGCCGGTATTGCGCGAGTGGAAAAGGGAAAGGAACGGTAGCAGCTCGACCGCGGAATGAAGCGGCAGGTGCCTTTCAACGAGGTACTTGATCGCCTGGTCGGCGACAAGGGCCAAAAGGAGAATGCCGCCGTAAAGCCCCAGTCTTTCCTGTTTCAAGGCGCGGGCTCCTCCACCACGGGCAGGCGATTCCTGAGGATTTCGTACAGCATCACGCCTGTTGCCACGCCGAGATTAAGCGAATCGGCGCGGCCGGCCTGAGGGATGCGCGCCAGCCGGTCGCAGCTTACGGCAAGCCGATCTGTCAGGCCCTGCTGTTCATTGCCCATGACGAGCAAGACCGGCCCGGGGTCATAGTCGATGGTGCGATAATCCACCGACCCGTTGAGATGGGTCCCGACGACGAGACCGGGAAAAGCCTGCCGCCAGGCCAGGAAACCCGCTTCGTCGCAGCGCGAAAGAGGCACGGAGAAGATCGAGCCCATGGTGGCGCGCACGGTCTCCAGCGAAAACGGATCGGTGCATTCCCCCACAAGCACGACGCCTTTGGCGCCGACCGCATCGACCGTGCGTATGATCGTACCGAGATTGCCGGGATCGCGAACCCGGTCCAGCGCAACCCAGACATCGCCCGCGGCAGGCTGAATTTCCGTGAGCGGCCGATAGCGCTGTTCGAAAACGCCGACGACCATCTGCGGATTGTCGCGCCGCGTGATGGCCGAAAGCACCTTCTCGCTCACCTCCAGAACGAGGCCACCAAGGGCTACCGTGCGTGCGGCCGCCTTCTCCACCAGTTCGTTGCCGCGCCCTACCTTGCCGTAGATGAGGGTGCGGATGGTCCAGCCTGAGTCCAGCGCATCGAGCACAAGCTTCAGCCCTTCGGCGATGAAGGCGCGCTCGCGATCGCGATACTTCTTGAGCGCCAGCGCCCTGATGTCCTTTACGAGCGGATTGGCCAGGCTGGTGACTTCCTTCACCCTGCCGGGCGCACGCCTTTCCTTCGTGCTCATTGGGTCACCCAGCGCGAAAAAAGAGACGTGGACAGCCGCCGGCCGGCGGATTTTTCGCGGATCACCAGCTCCCCCGATTCCACACATCCGCCCATGCCCGCAAAGGCGTCGCGCATCAGCGTGTGCATGGCAAAGGAGGAGGCGCGAATGGAATAGGCGGTCAGCACCACCGCCAGGGGCTTCGGCGACAGGATGGAGCGGCAGACCTCGATCAGATTCGGCAAATGCTCGAAGAGCTGCCACACCTCTCCCTTGGGGCCGCGGCCGTAGGCGGGCGGATCGAGCAGGATGATGTCATAGCCGTTTCCCCGGCGCGCCTCGCGTTCGGCGAATTTCTGCGCGTCCTCGACGATCCAGCGGATCGGCCTGTCAGAAAGGCCGGCGACTTCCTGGTTCTCGCGCGCCCAGGTCACCGCCTTTTTCGAGGCATCGACGTGGGTAACCTGCGCGCCCGCTCGCGCAGCCACCAGCGAGGCGAGCCCCGTATAGGCGAAAAGGTTGAGCACCTTTACGGGGCGCCGCGCGGCCTCAATCAGCGTTTCCATGTGCTTCCAGTGGGAAGCCTGCTCGGGAAAGACGCCGACATGGCGGAACGAGGTGAAGCGGCCGAGATAGTTCATTCCGTCGAAACGCATGGGCCAGGTCTCGCCTAAAGGCGTGCGCGGGAAGCGCCAGCGCCCCATGCCTTCCTCGTCCAGATCACCGGTGAAGACCGCGTCGGCCTTCGCCCATTCGGCCCCGTCCCAGGCCGGCCGCCAGATCGCCTGACCCTCGGGGCGGATGATGCGGTACGGCCCATACTGTTCAAGCTTGCGTCCATCGCCCGAATCGAGAAGTGCGTAGTCCTCATCCGGATGTACTTCGAGCACGACCGGCACGCGTTCCTCGGGCAGCGCGCCGGACAGGCGCATCGTCGGACGCGCCGCCGTCCGAGTGCCCTCTAGGCCGTCATTGCGCTGCCTCTGATGGCGCTTCTTTTCGGGCAAGGATCTCACCAGATCTCCACAGCTTGGCGCAAATCCGGGAACTGCGGCTGAACGTTTTCGTTCGGAATTGCGCGAAATCAAAAGCTTGGATCATTGGCGTTCTAAGGAACGCCGGGATGATCCAGGCCGTGCCGCTTCTGCCATAGCGGCCCGAACCGTGCAACATTGGGAGTGCCTACCCCGCCCGGCGCATGAGGGGCGCGGCGGAACCACGAACAGGAAGCCAGCGAGCTTGATGCAGGCTATGACGATGTGGGCCGGCTTCTCAGCGCAGGCGATCTACCTTTCCTGGATTGCGCTAAAGAAGCCCCGCCTGTTCGGCGGCAGTCTTCAGGCTCGTCTGCAGGCGCGGCCCGATCTGCTGGATCACAAGGGCCGCCGCCAGGGAGCCGAGCCGGCCGCATTCGGCCAAGCTGCGGCCCCGCGTATAGCCGAACAGAAAACCGGCTGCGTAAAGATCGCCCGCACCGGTGGTGTCCACCACCTGCTCCACGGGCACCGCGTCAATCTGCACCGTTTCATCGCGTGTCATCGCTATGGAGCCCCGCTCCGAGCGCGTCACCACGCCCAGCCTGCAATCTTGCCGGATCGCCTCCAGAGCGGCCTCGAATGAGGCGGTCTGGTAGAGCGACATCAGCTCATGCTCATTCGCGAATACGATATCCACGGTGCCCGAGCGGATCAGTTCGAGGAACTCGTCGCGGTAGCGGTCGACGCAGAAGGGATCGGAAAGCGTCATGGAGACCTCCCGACCCGCCGCATGCGCGATCTGGGCCGTCAGACGGATGGCCTCCTTGGCGCGCGGCGGATCCCACAGATAGCCCTCGAAATAGGTGATCTTCGAAGCCTTTGCCTTGTCCACCTCGACATCTTCCGGGCCAAGCTCCAGACAGGCGCCCAGATAGGTGTTCATGGAGCGCTCCCCGTCCGGCGTAACGAAGATCATGGAGCGGGCAGTGGGCGGATTGCCGCCCAGCGGGAGCGTATCGAAAGTCACGCCCTGTGCGCGAATGTCGTGCCTGTAGACCTTGCCAAGCTCGTCGTCCGACACCTTCCCGAAAAAGGCTGCCTTGCCGCCGAGCCCCGCCACACCCGCCGCCGTGTTGCCGGCGCTGCCGCCGGAGGTCTCGACCGCCGGCCCCATGCGTTCGTACAAAAGAGCAGAGCGTTCCACGTCGATCAGGTTCATCGCGCCCTTGATGATTCCGTTGTCGAGCAGGAACGCCTCGTCGCACCGGGCAATGATGTCGACAATGGCGTTGCCGATGCACAGGACGTCGAATTCGCTCATGAGGAACTCCGATTGCGGGGCCTGGATGGCAGGCTGCTCACGCGGTTTATCGCCTCGTCAGACATTTGCAAAGGCGTGGACAATAGGCCTAGCCGCCTTTCTGCACCGATCCCGGCGCCGTCACCCGATGGCTCATGTCTTCCTTGGGGCGTTCGGCGGGCAAAGTCGCGCCGGTGATGATGTGATAGACCGTCTCGGCGATGTTGGTGGCGTGGTCGCCGACGCGTTCGATGTTCTTGGCGCAGAAGACGAGATGCGTGCAGGCGGTGATGTTACGCGGGTCTTCCATCATATAGGTGAGAAGTTCCCGGAACAGCGAAGTGTACATGGCGTCGATGTCCTCGTCGCGGTCCCGCACGAAGCTGATCTTGTCCGGCAAACGCGAGGCATAGGCGTCAAGCACTTCCTTGAGCTGGGCGAGCGCCAGGTCCGAGAGCGCGCTGATGCCGCGAAAGAGCTGCGTGGGCTGGCGAACCTCGGCAATGGCCGCCACGCGCTTTGCGATGTTCTTGGCCAGATCCCCCACACGCTCCAGATCGCTGGAAATGCGGATGGCGCCGACGATCTCGCGCAGATCGCCCGCCATGGGCTGGCGTTTGGCGATGATAGCGACGGCGTTTTCGCCGATCTCCCGCTCCTTGAGGTCGAGGAAGGCGTCGTTTTCGATGACGATCCTGGCCAGTTCCGTATCGCCGCTCACCAGTGCCCCCACGGCCTGCTCCACCATGCGCTCGGCATGGCCGCCCATCGCGCCGATCTGGTTCGCGAGCGAGCGCAGCTCCTGATCGAACGAGCGCCTGATATTCTGGCCTGGCATCGGTTCACGTCCCCGCGAGCAAATCAATCACGTCATTAGGCTACCGGCATGGCAGGAAAAAGAAATAGGCCGGCGGGTCCCGGGGCCAACAATGAGCCGAAAGCTTCCGTCCTCCTTCATCCGGGCGGGAAATGCACCGTGAAAGAGGAGCCTTCGCCCACTTTCGAACGTATGGACAGACGCGCGCCGTGCCGAGTGAGGATGTGCTTGACGATCGCAAGCCCGAGGCCGGTGCCCTTTTGCGCCCGGCTGGTCTCCACATCGACCCGGTAGAAGCGTTCGGTGATGCGCGGAATATGTTCCTGGGGGATACCGGGTCCGAAATCGGTGACGGTAACGGCCGTTTCCGCGCCAGGCTTTTCGCGCCGGGCCTGGACTGTTACCCGTCCGCCTGAGCTGCCATATTTGCAAGCGTTCTCGAGCAGGTTTGCGAACACCTGAACCAACTCGTCACGATTGCCCGTCACCTCGAGCGGCGCTTCGGGCAGATCGAGTTTAATAGCGACGCCGGTCTCGGTGGCGAGGTGCGAAAGCGAGTCGCTCACTTCCCGCAGCAGACGGCCCAAATCGACCCGCTCCGTCGGCCTCACATAAGGCTTTGCCTCCAGCCGGGACAGTGACAGCAGGTCGTCGATCAGTCTCGCCATGCGCGCGGTCTGTTCTTGCATGATCTGCAGGAAATTGTCGCGCGCCTTCGCGTCATTGCGCGCAGGGCCGCGCAATGTCTCGATGAAGCCGGCAATGGACGCAAGCGGCGTGCGCAGCTCGTGGCTGGCATTGGCGATGAAATCCGTGCGCATCCGGTCTATCCGCCGCGCCTCGCTCTGGTCCCTGAAGAGGAGGACATAGAGGCCGCCTTCCCCGCCAATAGGCATGGCCGCGACGCGATAGGCGCGCTCGAACGGCACGCGCTCGATATAGTCGATGGCGGGCGGCGCCTCCTTGCCCTCGAGCACGTGGCCGATGAAAGCGTGTATTTCCGGCGCGCGGAACTTGAGCTGCAGGGACCCGCCTGGCGCGATGGGGCCGAAAGCGAGCGTGGCCGCCTCGTTGGCATGAAGCACCGCGCCGGTCCGGTCGAAAATATAGAGCGGGTCCTGCACGACAGCGGCGAGGTCAACAGCCGAAAGCGCGCCCGCCTGCTCCGTGCCGTTACGGCCAGTTGCGTTCGGCTTGCCCTCGCCCTCCCGTTCGGGCAGGAGGACGGCTACGGCAAGAACAAAGGCAACCGCAAGCATGGCGGCTATGCCCCGCCCGCCCAGAAACAGGTCCACGGCCAGCAGACTTGCAGCCGCAGCGGCAAGCAGGACACGATTGCGGCGCAGGCGCCCGGCCGCCGTCTCAAGCCATGAGGGCTGCATTTCCCTTTCTTTCATGGGTGCACCCGCCCGAAGATACCTAGAGCCTTTAGCCGGGGACGAGCGGATTTGTGAAGGTCGGTGGTGGCCAGAGAGCAAGCAGCCACCAGCCGGCCCAGCCTGATCAATCCGCGTAATCGCGCCTCATGTAGGAGATGGCGAGCTTGTCGTCTTTCCAGTAATAGCGGGCAAGGCAGGCGTCTCCCTCTTCCTTCATCTCCGCGCAATTCGTGTCATCGACCCAGACATCGAGGACGGTGCCAGCTTCGTTCTGCTTGAGTGCGGGTGCTCCGCCCAGAATTTCAACCGGCTGAGCATAGTCGTGGATCGAGAGGGCAAGCCGGATGTCGCATCCACCATTGCCGCAGAAAGCAGTCGCGGCAGCGCTGCACTGCATGTTTTGCGGATTGAGCACGAAGTCCTGCAGACGATCTCCATCCAGATCGCCGGTCATGACCAGCGGCTGGTCAAAGCCCTCCTCAAGCGTGCCGCCGAGTTGCGCGCACTCGTCCCGATAACCCTCGGCAACCGTCCGGACGGCTTCGGGCAGCACGGCGGGCGACCAGGATCGCGCCGCGCCATCCGCACTTGCCTGATCTTTCATCCAGCTCTCGATGCCCCTTTCGAGCATGCGAATACGCTCTTGATAGGCTGTGCGCAGACAATCCTCGTCCGCGCCGCACGCACGGCGGCGCTCGAGAAAGGCCTCGGCCTCCTCCGCACGCTCTGCGCTGACGCCCATCAAAAACGGAATCTTTTCATAGGAAAACCAGAGCGCGGCCATTTTTGTATCCAGCCTGGAAAGTGCCGGCGAGCTGCAGATGGCGATCTCGTCCGGCTCCTTTGCCTTTGCGCAATCGAAGCTGGCTGCATGAGCGGCAGGAAAACTCGCCAAAGCGAGGGAAAACAGGAAGGAAATCGAAAGAAAATAGGCACGCAACATCACTTTACCCTATTGGATCTGAACCCATACGGGGAGAATCACTGTCGAGTATAATGGCTATCTAGAAATAGATAATGAATGGGAACCGTCGACTTGCGGCAATAATGGCTGCATTGGGCCAGATAAGGCACGTCCGGGTGCGTGACTATGAGATTTCCGCGACGGGCCCAATCGCTGCCGCATCAAACCCTATCACAAGTATCGCTCCAGGCGGCAGCTTTGCGCAGGATTTCCAAGAAGCGGTTTCCCGCTTCCTCAAGCGATCCTGAATTGTCGATGACGATCGCGCCGGGCACGGGAACCGTGCCCGCCTCGCTTCTCTCCAGCCTTGCGAGCACTTCTTCCATCGTCTCCCGGCCGCGGCTCGACAGCCGCCGAGCAAGCACGTTGCGCGGCGCGGTGACGATCACTGGCACGACCTGCGCATAGCGTTCGCCTAGCTGGGGGATGACGGCGCGCGAGACATTCGCCACCACCACGCGCCCCGCGCGCATCTCGTCATCAAGGCTTGCGGGAAGACCGTAGGAAAGCCCGTTGGCGCACCAGGAAAGGGCGAAGCGGCCTGCGGCTCTCGCGCGCTCGAAATCGGCCTTGCTCAACGTGTCGTGTTCTTCCGTTCCCGGCAAAGCGGGGCGGGTGATGGCACGCCGGGCGAACACAATATCGTTATCGTTGTGAAGGTGCCCCAGCCGGTCACGAGCATAGGCGATCAGCGAATCTTTGCCGCTGCCGGAAGGCCCAGCCACGGCCACGAACACACCCTGCTTTATGGGGTAGCCCGCTTCATCCGCCGCGCGTTCGACCGGATAGGCGCTCATCAGGCAACCCGCCGTCCCTCGCGCCAGACGGTGCGCACCACCGGAATGTCCCCGTCCAGCCGCACGCGCACCAGATCGGCGCGCCGGCCCGGCTCGATCACGCCGCGGTCCGTGAGGCCCACGGCCTCCGCCGGATTCTTCGACACCTTCGCCACCGCCTGCGGAAGCGAAATACCTTCAACGACCTCGCCGAGAAAGAAGGTGGCCTGCAGAAGGCTGAAGGGAATGTAGTCCGATGACAGGATGTCGAGATCACCCGCCCGCGCCAACGTGCGGGCGGAGACATTGCCGGAGTGCGACCCCCCGCGCACCACGTTCGGCGCACCCATCAGCACGGCCATTCCGGCTTCCTTCGAGGCCCGGGCCGCCGCGGCGGTTGTCGGGAATTCGGCCACGCGCACCCCATCGGCGGCGGCCTCCGCCACATGCTCCCGCGTCGCGTCGTCATGGCTTGCCAGAATGATGCCGCGCGCACGCGCAGCCTGCGCGATGGCGCGCCGGTTCGGCCCTGAATTTCTCTGCGACTCGCCCATGCGCCGCTCGCAGAAGCGCCGGAATTCCTCGTCCGACAGCTTCATCTTGACCTTGTAGTAGGAGGCATAGGTCTCGAGATCGGTAAACTGCCGCTGTCCCGGCGAGTGATCCATGAGCGAGACAAGTTTCACGCGCGGATCGTCCTCAAACAGCGCAAACCCCTCAAGACAGTCCGATGCCGAGACCTCGCAGCGCAGATGGATGAAGTGGTCGGCGCGCAGACGGTCGTTCGCCATACTCTCCTCGATGGCATTGGCGAGATTGCGTACCTCTGGCGCCTCCACATCGGCATCCTCGTCAAGGCCCACCCGCAGCGCGTCGAACACGGTCGTGATGCCGGAGGAAGCCACCTGCGCATCATGCGCGAGCACGGAGGCGACCGGATGCCAGCGCACCCTCGGGCGCGGCGAATAATGCCGTTCCAGATTGTCCGTATGCAGCTCGACGAGACCCGGGAGCAGGAAATCGCCCTCCATGTCCTCCCCGCCTTGCGTGACGCCCTCCGTCACATTCGCAATGCAGCCGTCCCGGATCGAGAGGCTTCCCAGAACAACCTCGTCGGCCAGCACGATACGGGCATTTTTCAGAACGGTTTCGTGCGGCATATTTAAGCAGTCTTCCTTTCGCGTCGGCCGCCCGTCGCATGGATGGACCTTACATGGAACGGGGCGCCCGGCTCCGGCTCGACGAACAGGGCCAGCGAAGAAACCTTCAGCGGCTCCTGAAGCAACGGTCCGAAGAAGGATGTGATGGCAGCCTCCATGCGCCCGGCCTCGTCAGCCGGAACCCGCCCCGTCAGTGTCATATGGAAACGGAACTCCTCAAAGACAAAAGGATAACCCCATTTGTGGAGATTTTTAAGCTGAGCCGGCGAAAGGCTGTCGGGATTGCGGCGCTCAATCTCCTCCGCCGAGAGCGGCGCGCGAAAAGGCTCGAAGGCGGTGACCACATCCGCAGCCAGCCGGTCGAGTTCGGGGGAGGGCTCAGCCGGCACGAGCGCGAAGAAGTCGTCCAGCCGCGCCAGCCGGATACGCTTCACCAAGAACGGCTCGCGCTCGGCCGCGAAACGGTCGAGCGCGGCGACCAGTTCAGCCTCGCTCCTGCCCTCGGCAAGGCGAAACGGCGCCTTCAGTGTGGCATGGAAGCCGTAACGGCGTGGCGCGGCCGTATGGAAGGCGATTTCGGCGGCGGATAAAGAGCCAACGGCGTTCGGCCCCGTCTCCTGCCCTCCGAAAGCGCTGCGGCCCAGCCAGTGCTCCGCCGCCCTTGTCAGCGGATCGTCCCGTTCCGGCGTGTAGTAGATTGCATAACGCATGATTCATCCTCGCAGGCCGGAGCCATTAAGCGATTTGCGTGACAACTTTACGACCCTCAATAACAAGCGGCCGGGACTGGCGAAAGCGCGGCGGGGATGAATGAGCATGCGATGCCCTTGCATCCGAGGCAAAAAGCATCTGCGGCGGGAAGGAGCCACCTTCCCGCCGCCATTCCTCAGAAGGAAGAACCTGGCGTTCCTGTCAGGAGAGCCAGCCGAGCGAAACTGCAAGCCAGGCAATCGGCGCCGTGATGACAATGCTTAACGCCGTGCGCAGGTACCAGATGATAAGCAGGTCCTTCATCGTGAGCGGAATGGAGGTGGCGAGCACGCAGGGGATGGAGGCTGACAGGAACAGCACCTGGCTGACCGATACAACCGCTGCAATAAACCTCACGTCCAGCGAGGCTTCCTGCAGTAGGATCGCAGGCAGGAACATCTCCGCAAGGCCAGAGGCGAGAGCGCCCGCCGCCTGCATCGGCTCCGAAAGCTGCGCGACCCAGGTGAACGGGTAAAGCAGGTAGCCGAGGATATCGAAAATCGGCGTGTACTTGGCGGCCAGCAGCCCCAGAAGGCCGACTGCCATGATGCTCGGCAAGATGAGGGAGGCCATCTTGAGCCCATCGATGAAGCTGTCGCGCAGCATCGCTGGCAGTGACTTTGCCGCGGCCGCCTGATCGAGACCTGCATCAACCGCTGCCTGGAGGCGGTTGCGTCCGGCAGGCAGCGGCGCATCGCGATCCACCGGATGGTCCATCTGCGCAATCGGCCAGAGGCGGGCCATGATCGCCGAGACGATGAACGTCACTATCAGCGTGGTCCAGAAATAGAGGTTCCACGAGCCCATCAGGTTCAGCGTCCGGGCCACGATGATCATGAAGGTGGCCGACACTGTGGAGAAGCCCGTGGCAATGATCGCGGCCTCGCGGACGGTGTACTTGCCTTCCTTGAAAACCCTATCGGTGATGAGCAAGGCAAGCGAATAGCTGCCGACAAACGAGGCGACCGCATCGATGGCCGACCAGCCTGGCGTGCGCCACACGGGACGCATGATGGGCTGAACGACCACGCCCGTAAACTCCAGCAGACCGTAGCCGATCAAGAAGGCTAGGGCGAGCGCGCCGATCGGCACGATGAGGCCGACGGAGAGAACCAACTTGTCGAAAAGGAAGGGCAGAATGTCCGGCTCGAAGAGAGCGGCCGGACCGATCTTTGCCAGGTACATGCCTGCGAGAACGAGACCGAGCAGCCGCAGGAACGAGAAGATTTTTTCGGTCAGGTTCGACTTCCATGTCCCTTTCACGAAAGGCGCGATGGCCCCGTAGAGGATGAGCAGGCAGACGAACACCACAGCCAGGGGATAGGCATAGGTGGTGACCGCCGTGGCGGCATGATCTAGAGGAATAGTCGACTTGCCGCCTATGGTGATCGGCACGAAGAACATAAAAATGCCGATGGCGCTGTAGGCGATCAGCCTGAACAGCGCAAAGCCGCGGGGGCTCTGGGTGGCTGTTGCGATCTCGCTCACGTGGGTAACTCCCCTCTCTTGGTTTCAGGTATCAGGTCAAAATGCCCGGGAGGTTCAGCCTGTGCTGGCGGGCGCATTCGAGAGCCTCCTCGTAGCCGGCATCGGCGTGACGCATGACGCCGGTCGCCGGATCGTTCCACAGCACGCGCTCGAGACGGCGCGCGGCGGCCTCCGTGCCGTCGGCGCAGATCACCATACCCGCATGCTGCGAGAAGCCCATGCCGACGCCGCCGCCGTGATGGATCGAAACCCAGGTCGCGCCCGAGGCACAGTTGAGGAGCGCGTTAAGAAGCGGCCAGTCGGAAACCGCGTCCGAGCCATCCTTCATGGCCTCGGTCTCGCGGTTGGGCGAAGCGACGGAGCCGGAATCGAGATGATCGCGGCCGATCACGATTGGCGCCTTCAGCTCACCCTTTGCCACCATCTCATTGAAGGCGAGGCCAAGGCGGTGCCGGTCGCCAAGCCCGACCCAGCAGATCCGCGCCGGCAGGCCCTGGAAGGCGATGCGCTCACGTGCCATGTCGAGCCAGTTGTGAAGATGCTTGTTGTCCGGCAGCAGTTCCTTCACCTTCTCGTCGGTGCGATAGATGTCCTCAGGATCGCCGGAAAGGGCAGCCCAGCGGAATGGCCCGACGCCGCGGCAGAAAAGCGGGCGGATGTAGGCCGGCACGAAACCAGGGAAGGCGAAGGCCTCTTCAAAGCCCTCTTCCTTCGCGATCTGGCGGATGTTGTTGCCGTAGTCGACCGTGGGGATGCCCTTCTTCCAGAAGGCGACCATCGCCTCCACATGCTCGCGGATGGAGGCTCGGGCGGCTGTCTCCACCGCCTTCGGATCGCTCTCGCGCTTTTCCTTCCACTCGGCAATCGTCCATCCCTTAGGCAGATAGCCGTTGATCGGGTCATGCGCTGAGGTCTGGTCGGTTACGATGTCGGGCTGCACGCCGCGGCGAACCAGCTCCGGCAGGATTTCGGCGGCGTTGCCCAGAAGCCCGACCGACTTCGCCTCGCCGGCTTTCGTCCAGCGCTCGATCATGGCGAGCGCCTCGTCCAGGCTCGTCGTCTTCTCGTCGAGATAACGGGTGCGCAGGCGGAAATCGATGCGGCTCTCGTCGCACTCGATGGCAAGGCAGCTCGCCCCGGCCATCACTGCTGCCAACGGCTGGGCGCCGCCCATGCCGCCCAGGCCCGCGGTAAGGATCCAGCGGTTCCGGAGGTTGCCCCCGTAGTGCTGGCGGCCCGCCTCGACAAAGGTCTCGTAGGTGCCCTGCACGATGCCCTGCGAGCCGATGTAGATCCACGAGCCCGCGGTCATCTGGCCGTACATCATCAGGCCTCTGCGGTCGAGCTTGTTGAAATGGTCCCACGTCGCCCAGTGCGGCACGAGGTTCGAGTTGGCGATCAGCACGCGCGGCGCGTCGGGGTGCGTGCGGAACACACCCACCGGCTTGCCAGACTGGACGAGCAGAGTTTCGTCCTCCTCCAGGGTCTTGAGAGTCGCGACGATGCGGTCGAAATCATCCCAAGTGCGCGCAGCCCGCCCGATGCCGCCATAGACCACCAGCTCGTTCGGATTCTCCGCCACGTCGGGATCGAGGTTGTTCATGAGCATGCGCAGCGGCGCTTCGGTGAGCCAGCTCTTGGCGTTGAGTTGGGTGCCGCGGGGCGCTCTCACCTCGCGGACATTGTGGCGCGGATTGGTCATCGTGTTTCCTCTTTCATGGAAAGGGCAATCTCCTCCAGCCGCTCGAGCACTGCCCTCAGATGGACGCGCAGGCGCTCGGCTTTCTCCTCATCGTAGGCGAACGGCTCGCTCTCGCTTTCGAGATGGGTGTGTTGGGCAAGCTCCATCTGGATGGCGTGCATGCCCTCCTGCGGACGGCCGTAGTGGCGGGTGGTCCAGCCACCGCGGAAACGGCCATTGACAACATGGGTATATCCGTCGGCAGCCGCGCAGATTTCCACCGTCGCGCGCTCGAAGGCGGGGGCGCAGGTGCGGCCGCCGTCCGTGCCGATGTTGAAGTCGGGCAGTGTGCCCTCGAACAGGAAGGGGCAGCGCGAGCGGATGGAATGGCAGTCGTACAGCACCGCAATCCCGTGCAGCTTCTTCACGCGCTCGATCTGCGCCTCAAGGGCCTCGTGATAGGGCCGGTGGAAGGCGGCGAGCCGCCGCGCGATCTCCTCTTCGTCCGGCTCTTCCCGCCAGATCGGCTGATTGTCGAAGTCCGTCAGCGGCACGAGGCCGGTGGTGTTCTGTCCGGGGTAGAGGCTCTTGCCGGTGGGGTCGCGGTTGGCATCGATCACATAGCGATGGAAGGTTGCCCGCACGGTCGTCGCGCCAGCCAGGAGCCCGCTGTAGAGCCGGTGAATGTGCCAGTCGGTGTCGCGCAGGCGCCGCCCCTCGTCGTTCAGCCGCGCCCATATGTCTTCCGGGACATGGGTTCCCGTATGCGGAAAGCCCAGGATGATGGGCGACGTGCCCTCGACCACTTCCACGGGTTTCATGGTTCGCTCCTCAATTCGGGAAGGATCCCTGGCGAGACGCTGGCGTTGAGCCGGCCCGAACGCACCAGGTCGATGGCCGCCTCGAGATCGGATGCCATGAACCGGTCCTCTCCAAGTGCGGGCACCACGGCGCGGATGGCCGCGTGCGCCTTCTGCAGCTCGGGGCTGGTCTTCAGGGGCGCGCGCAGGTCGATGCCCTGCGCGGCGGTGAGCGCCTCGATGCCGATGATGCCGAAAAGGTTCTCCGTCATAGCAAGGAGCCGCCGCGCCCCATGGCAGGCCATCGAGACGTGATCTTCCTGATTGGCCGAGGTCGGCGTGGAATCGACCGAGGCGGGATGGGCCAGCTGCCGATTCTCCGACATCAGCGCCGCCGAGGTCACCTCCGCGATCATGAGGCCGGAGTTGAGCCCCGGCCTGGGCGTAAGGAACGGCGGCAGGCCGAAGGAGAGCGCAGGATCGACCAGCAGGGCGATGCGCCGCTGGGCGATCGAGCCGATCTCGCAGATCGCAAGCGCGATCTGGTCCGCCGCGAGCGCGACCGGCTCTGCATGGAAATTGCCGCCGGAGACCACCGAACCGTCGGACAACACCAGCGGATTGTCGGTGACTGCATTGGCCTCGATTTCGAGCGTGCGTGCGGCCTGGCGCAGCAAGTCCAGGCAGGCACCGTCCACCTGCGGCTGGCAGCGGATGCAGTAGGGATCCTGCACACGCTCGTCGCCCTCGCGGTGACTTTCGCGGATCTCCGACCCTTCGAGCAGCTTCCAGAGAGCTGCCGCGGTGTCGATCTGGCCACTGTGGCCGCGCAATGCGTGGATTTCAGGATGGAAGGGCGCGGAGGAACCCATTGCCGCGTCCGTGGACAGCGCACCGGTGATCACCGCCGCGCGCGCCGCCCGGTGGGCGCGGAACAGCCCCGCAAGCGCCAGCGCCGTGGAGACCTGGGTGCCATTGATGAGCGCCAGTCCTTCCTTGGCCTGAAGCGTCACGGGTTCGAGCCCGGCCCTTTCCAGGGCCTTCCGGCCAGAGTGCCGTTCGCCTTTATGCCAGGCCTCGCCCTCGCCGATCATCACCGCCGTCATATGGGCGAGCGGCGCAAGGTCGCCCGACGCGCCGACCGAACCCTTTTCGGGGATGACGGGGATGACGCCGCGTGAGAGCATCCCCTCCAGAAGCCGAATGATCTCCAGCCGGACGCCAGAAGCACCACGCCCGAGCGACATCAGCTTCAGCACCATGATGAGGCGCACGATCCCGACATCGAGCGGCTCTCCTACGCCACAGCAGTGAGAGAGAATGAGATTGCGCTGAAGCGTGGCGACATCCGCGGCGGGGATGCGCACGCTGGCCAGCTTGCCGAACCCGGTGTTGACGCCGTAGACCGCCGCTTCCCCGCCCGCGATCTCCGCTATGCGCCGCGCGGAAACCTCAATTGCCGGATGGCAGGAAGGGTCCAGACGCACCGGAAGCTCTTCGCGCCAGATGCGCTCCAGCAACCGGATGGTGACGTTGCCAGGCATGATGACCAGCGTCATGCCGCGTCTCCCGCAATGAGGCGGTGAAGCGGATTGAAGCCGATGCGGTAGGCAAGCTCCGCGGGATGCTCGGTGTCCCAGACGGCGAGCTCGGCGCGCTTGCCGGGCTCGATCGTGCCCAGTTCGGCGGCGAGGCCCAGGGCGCGGGCGGCCTCCCGGGTGGCGCCGGCAAGCGCTTCCTCCGGCGTCAGGCGGAAGAGGGTGCAGGCCATGTTGAGAGACAGAAGCAGCGAGGTGAGCGGCGATGTTCCGGGGTTGCAGTCAGTCGCCACAGCGATCGGTACGCCTGCCCGCCTGAAACTTTCCACAGGCGGAAGACGCGTCTCGCGCAGCGTGTAGAAGGCCCCCGGAAGCAGCACTGCCACAGTGCCAGCCGCCGCCATGGCCGCAACGCCCTCCTCGTCCAGGTATTCCAGATGGTCCGCCGACAGGGCTCCATAACGGGCGGCGAGCTTTGCCCCACCGAGGCTGGTAAGCTGCTCGGCGTGAAGCTTGACGGGCAGGCCAAGGGCCCGGGCCTTGTCGAACACCCGCGCCATCTGTTCCGGCGAGAAGGCGATGCCTTCGCAGAAACCGTCCACGGCATCCGCAAGGCCTTCGGCATGGGCGGCTTCCAGTCCCGGCAGGACGACTTCGTTGATATAGGCGTCCGCCCTGCCCTTGAATTCGGGGGGAACGGCATGGGCGGCGAGATAGGAGGTCTTCACCCGCACGTTGCGCATTGCGGCAAGCCTGCGCGCGGCGCGCAGCATCTTGAGCTCATGTTCGATGGAAAGCCCGTAGCCGGACTTGATCTCCACCGTAGCGACGCCTTCGGCAATCAGCGCATCGAGATGCGGCAGCGCCGCCACTACAAGCTCGTCCTCGCTCATGGCGCGGGTGGCTGAAACGGTCGAGACGATGCCGCCCCCAGCCCGGGCGATTTCCTCGTAGGTCGCGCCGTTGAGGCGCATCTCGAATTCGCGCGCCCGGTTTCCGCCGAAGACGAGATGGGTGTGGCAGTCAATCAGCGCAGGCGTAACGAGCCGGCCTCCCAGCCTCATCCGTTCCGCCCCGGCCCATTCCGACGGGATGTCCGCCCGGGAACCAGCCCAGGCGATTCGCCCGCCCTCTACAGCGACAGCCGCGTCATCAATGAGGCCATAGGGCTCGCCACCAGGAACCATGGTTGCCAGCCGGGCTTCAATTAACAGGAGACGCTTCATCGCTGCTCTTGCCTGCCTTATGTTTAGACTTTAGCTTATATGTCTATACAAAACTTTCTAGGTCAGGACCGGCGCCCCATGCAAGAGATTTTCGCGCGCACCGCCCTCACACCCGCCGGCTGGCGGCACAATGTCCGTCTGACGATCGGCGATGACGGGCGCATTGCCTCCGTCACGCCCGATGTACAGGCTGGCGGCGACGCCATCGAGGTGCCGGTCCTTCTGCCGGCGGTCTCCAACCTCCACAGCCACACCTTCCAGCGCGCCTTCGCCGGGCTGGCTGAGCGGCGCAGCCTGGAGGGCCATGACAGCTTCTGGACGTGGCGCGAGGTCATGTACCGCTTCCTCGACCAGCTCGAGCCGGAAGACGTCGCGACCATTGCGGCCTTCGCCTTCATGGAAATGCAGGAAGCAGGCTTTTGTGCAGTGGCGGAATTCCATTACCTGCACAACCGGTCGGGCGGAGAGGCCTATGCCGACATCGCGGAGCTTTCCTCCCGCATAATCGAGGCGGCGGAGGAAACCGGCATCGGCCTAACGCTGGCACCCGTGTTCTATCGCTACGGCGGCGCTAACCGGCGGCCGCTCAAGGGCGGGCAGTTGCGCTTCGGCAATGACCTGGATGATTTTGCCAAGCTTGTGGACGAGGCGGAGAAGCACCTTTCTCGCCTGCCGAAAGACGCCGTGCTCGGGATCTCCGCGCATTCGCTGCGCGCCGCTGCCATCGAGCAGATCCGTGCCGTGGCGGCCCTGCGGCCGGATGCACCGTTTCACATGCACATTGCCGAGCAGGTGCCGGAGGTGGACGAGGTGCTTCAGGCCTTCGGCACGCGCCCAGTGGAATATCTGCTCGACGAGATCGACGTGGACCGGCGCTGGTGCCTCATCCACTGCACGCACATGAACACCCATGAGACAGATGCACTCGCCCGCTCCGGCGCGGTGGCAGGCCTTTGCCCGGTGACTGAAGCCAATCTGGGCGACGGTTTCTTCAACGCCCTGCCCTTCCGCCAGGCAGACGGCACGTTCGGCTTCGGCACGGATTCCAACATCCGTATCTCCGTGGCCGAGGAGCTGCGCCAGCTCGAATATTCGCAGAGGCTCAAACACCATGCCCGCGCCCTGCTGGCCGAGCCAGGGCAGTCCTGCGGGCGGTCTCTCTATGAGGCAGCGCTGGCCGGCGGCGCGCAGGCGCTCGGGCGCGACAGCGGATCCCTAGAGAAAGGCAAGTGGGCGGATCTTGTTGCGATAGAACCGGATGTCTATACGGGCGTTTCCGAGGGGGATGGGATTCTCGACGGCTGGATCTTCGCAAGCGGCAACGAAGCGGTCACCGATCTGTGGTCGGCAGGGCGGCACATGGTGCGCGGCGGACGGCATCTTGCACGCGAGGCCATCACCCGCCGGTACAGGGCGTGTGTAGACAGGTTAGCCAAAGCACTATGAGCGAAAGAGTTTCCTTCCGCACCATCCGCGACGAGATGGCCAGGCGTATTGCCGAGCGGCGCTGGCTTCCCGGCGCCCTCATTCCGGGCGAGGAAGCTCTGGCCCGCGAGTTCGGCGCGGCGCGGGCGACGGTGAACCGCGCCCTGCAGGAGCTGGCGCGCGCCGGGCTCATCGAACGGCGGCGGCGGGCCGGCACCCGCGTCGCACGCCACCCGGTGCGCGAAGCGCGCTTCGTGATCCCCTTGGTGCGGCAGGAGATCGAACGACAGGGCAAGAGCTACCAGTATCAGCTGCTCAGCCGCCACGAGACAACGGCCCCAGACATCGTGCGCGCCCGGCTGGGGCTTGATGAGAAGGCGCGGCTTCTGCACGTGCGCTCGCTGCACCTGGCAGACCGTTCGCCCTACCAGTTCGAGGACCGCTGGATCAGCCTCGACACCGTCCCCGCAGTCAGGGATGTGGATTTCTCGACCGTCAGCCCCAACGAATGGCTTGTGGAGCACGAGCCGTTCACCGATGCGGAATTCACCTTCTTCGCTGCGGCCGCCAGCGCGGAGGAAGCCGCCGTTCTCGGACTGCAGGAAGGTACGCCTGTCTTCGTAGGCGAGCGCATAACACGGCTGCGAAACAAGTCGATCACGCTGGCACGCCTTGTTCATCCCCCTTCGCACCGCATGGTCACGCAGCTGTAGAGCATGGTGGCATAAGCGCAGCGGTTTAGTATGACGCGGTCGCTCCCCACCGCGCCATCCCGGCCATCTTCCTACCGTCATCCCGGCGGAGCAAAGCGAGAGCCGGGACCCAGACAAGCGGTGGAGATGAGGCTACTGGATCCCGGATAGCCGCTCCGCGGCTTCGGGATGACGGGTGGATGCGCCTCGACACTGCCGCTGAAAGGTTTTAACAGCCTTTCGTGGTTGGCAGCTTTACGTCCAACCGTGAAAGGTTCCTGACCGCGGTTTCAAGCAACTTCGGGAAACGACATGGCAGACCGCCCAACGCTGATTGCCCCCTCCATCCTGTCTGCCGATTTTTCGCGGCTCGGCGATGAGGTGACGGCCGTTGCCGCTGCCGGGGCGAACTGGATCCACCTCGACATCATGGACGGGCACTTCGTGCCCAACATCACTTTCGGTCCTGCCGTGGTGAAGGCGATCCGCAATTGCACGGACAAGTTCTTCGACTGCCACCTGATGATCTCCCCAGCCGATCCCTATCTCGAAGCCTTCGCGGAGGCCGGCTGCGATCTCATCACCGTTCACGCGGAGGCGGGCCCGCACCTGCACCGCTCGCTACAGACCATACGCCGGCTTGGCAAGAAGGCGGGGGTAGCGATCAATCCCGCGACACCCGAAAGCGCCGTCGAGCATGTGCTCGGCGAGGTTGACCTCGTCCTGGTGATGACCGTCAACCCCGGCTTCGGCGGCCAGGCCTTCATCCCGGCCACGCTGGAAAAGATCCGTCGCCTCCGGGCGATGATCGGCGACAGGCCCGTGCATATCGAGGTGGATGGCGGCATATCACCGGAAACGGCTGCTGCGGTGGTCGAGGCGGGCGCCAATGTTCTGGTCGCTGGCTCCGCCGTGTTCAGGGGCAATGGCGAGGCGGCCTACCGCGCCAATATGGAAGCCATCAGGAAGGCGGCTGCCGGCGCAAACTGAACAGCCCTATCATGGGCTGCCCGATCAAATGAAAGAAAAAGCACGGGCCTGACGGGGCTCAGTGGGCCTCGTCCCAATTATCCGCCGCGCGCGCATCCACCTTCAGCGGCACCGAAAGAGCGCGGGCGGGCCAGGCGGCGCCCTCCATCACGGTGCGGATAACGGGGATCGCCCTTTCCACGGCCTCTTCCGGCGCCTCGAAGACCAGCTCGTCATGCACCTGCAACAGCATTTGGACATTGCCGAGGCCCGCATCCTGAAGCGCGGCATCCATGCGGATCATCGCGCGACGGATGATGTCCGCCGCCGAGCCTTGAATGGGCGCGTTGATGGCCGCCCGTTCGTTGAAGGCGCGCACGGAAGGGTTCGACGACCGGATTTCCGGATAATAGGCGCGCCTGCCGAAAACCGTCTCCACATAGCCATGCTCGCGGCAGAACGCCTTGGTGTGTTCCATATAGTCACGGATGCCGGGGAAGCGCTCGAAGTAGCGCTTGATGTAGGCGCTTGCTTCCTCGCGTGGGATGCCGAGCTGATTGGCAAGGCCGAAGGCCGAAATGCCATAGATGATGCCGAAATTGATGGCCTTGGCGCGGCGGCGCACCTCCGCTGGCATGCCCTCGATCGGTACGCCGAACATCTCGGATGCCGTCATGGCATGAATGTCCAGGCCGTCAGCGAAGGCCTGCTTCAGCTGCGGGATGTCCGCCACATGGGCCAGAACCCGAAGCTCGATCTGGCTGTAGTCCGCCGAAATGAGCTTCCGCCCGGGCGCTGCCACAAAGGCCGTGCGTATCTTCCGGCCTTCGGCGGTGCGGATTGGGATGTTCTGGAGGTTCGGCTCCGAGGAGGAAAGGCGCCCGGTCGTAGTGGAGGCCAGCGCATAGGAGGTGTGCACCCGGCCCGTATCGGGATTGATGTAGCCCGGCAGTGCATCGGTGTAGGTGGACTTGAGCTTGGTGACCTGCCGCCAATCCACAATTCTGCGTGGCAGCTCGTGCCCCTCGGCCGCCAGTTCCTCCAGCACTTGGGCTGAGGTGGACCATTGGCCGGATTTGGTCTTGGCGCCGCCCGGCAGGCCCATTTTCCCGAAGAGGATTTCTCCAAGCTGCTTCGGCGAGCCGATGGTGAAACGCTCTCCGGCAAGCCGGTAGATCTCCTCCTCCATGGCTGCGGCGGTCTGCGCGAACTCGCCCGACATGCGAGAGAGGATCTGCCGGTCCACCGTGATGCCGCGATGCTCCATGCGGCTGATGACGGAGATCATCGGCCGCTCCAGCCGCTCGTAGACCGAGACCAGCCCTCTTGCGGCAAGCTGCGGCTTTAGTACCTTCCACAGGCGGAAGATGATGTCGGCATTCTCCGCCGCATAGACGGTGGCGCGCTCCAGCTCGATCATGTCGAACGTCGTCTTCGCACGACCTTTGGCCGCCTCCGTGTAGGAAAGCGGCGTGGTGCCGAGCCAGCGCTGCGAAAGCGCATCGAGCCCATGCGCCTGGCTCCCGGCCTCCAGCACATAGGAGATCAGCATCGTATCGTCGTAAGGGGCGATCTCGATGCCGTGCCGGTAAAGAAGCAGCCAGGCATATTTGAGGTTCTGGCCGATCTTGAGTACGGCCGAGTCGTGCAGAAGCGGCTGCAGAACGCCAAGAACGTCGGCAATGGCAAGCTGGCCGTCCACCAGACCGCCACCCAGCAGGTCTGCCGATCCATCCTTGTGCGCGAGGGGCACATAGGCTGCCCTGCCCGGCGCCGTGGCGAGCGCGATGCCGCACAGCTCTGCCTGCATCGGGTCCGACGAAGTGGTTTCCGCGGTAAGCGCAAGCAGCCCCGTTTCGCGAGCCTCGGCCACCCACTGGTTCAGCGCTTCGAGGTCGCGGATGCAGACATAGCGCGAGCGGTCGAACTGTTTCCCTACGGCAGCCTCCGCGAGCTTGCGCGCGAGCTTCTCGGGCGTCTCGGTCTCCTCAGCACGCTCCGGCGCCACTTCGCCTTCGGCTCCGAGCTCGCCGGTTCCCGTAGCCGGAATGGTGAGGTCCGGTCCGTGCGCCTCCGCCCCCTTCTGCACCTCCACATAGGCAGGTTCGATCGCTGCCGCGTCCGTGCCCGTGGCCTCGGCCACACGGCGCGTGAGCGAGGAAAACTCCATCGCTTTCAGGAAGGCGATCAGCTTTGGTCCGTTGGGAGGATTGAGCGCCAGCGCGTCGAGCGGAAGCTCCACCGGCACGTCATCCTTGAGCCGCACCAGTTCGCGCGAGATGCGCGCCTTCTCCGCATATTCGATCAGGTTCTCGCGGCGCTTGTTCTGCTTGATCTCATGCGCGCGGGAAAGCAGCGTGTCGAGATCGCCATACTCTTCCAGCAGCTGTGCCGCCGTCTTGGGACCGATGCCCGGCACGCCTGGAATATTGTCGATTGAATCGCCGGTCAGCGCCTGGAGATCGATCATCTTTTCCGGCGGCACGCCCCACTTCTCGATCACTTCCGCAATTCCGATCTGCCTGTCCTTCATCGGGTCATACATGGAGACTGTGGGGCGGACGAGCTGCATCAGGTCCTTGTCGGACGAGACGATGGTGGCATCGCCTCCGGCCTCGGTGGCAAGCCTGGCATAGGTGGCAATCAGATCATCGGCCTCATAGCCCTCCATCTCGATGCAGGGCAGGTCAAAAGCGCGCGTTGCTTCCCGGATGAGCCCGAACTGCGGGATGAGATCCTCCGGCGGCTCGGTACGATTGGCCTTGTATTCGGGGAATATCTCGTTGCGGAAGGTCTTCGAGGAATAATCGAAGATGACGGCAAAATGGGTGGGCGTGACGCCAACGGCCGTGTCGCGCGCATCCTTGAGTAGCTTCCACACCATGTTGCAGAAGCCGAGCACTGCGCTGACAGGCAACCCGTCCGACTTGCGGTTGAGCGGCGGCAGAGCGTGATAGGCCCGGAAAATGTAGCCTGAACCGTCTACGAGGAAGAGATGATCGCCTTTTTTCATGCGTGAACGGGTAGCGCGCCCTCTCCGGCATGTCCATACAAAGCGCGGCACGGGCGGCAGTCTGCCGTCAGTTCATGACGCTCTCTGCAGGTAACGGAAATATTACGAATGTGTAACCTCACAGCCCTTGAATAGCCACTTTACCGCACGACATATCCGTTATCGGCAATATTCCGCCGAGTCCGGTAAGGCTCGTCCCCCGCCTGTACCGGACAGCTGGCGGCAGCCTCACCCCCCTCTCCGGGCTGCCGCTCATTTCATGCAAGGCCGCCGTGGCTCCCCTCCGCCACGGCGGCACTTCTTTTTTGGGCTCACCCCTTCGCCCAATTGCCGTGAAATCCCGTTCCTTCGCGGTCGACGCGCTCGAAGCCGTGCGCGCCGAAGAAATCACGCTGCGCCTGGATGAGGTTGGCCGTGCCCCGCGCACGGCGGAAGGTATCGAAATGGGCGAGCGCGGCGGAAAGGGAGGATACCGGAAGGCCCGCCTCCGCGCTGCGCGCCACCACGCGGCGCAAATGCGGATGAGACGTTTCGATCAGCGATGCAAAGGCGGGCGTCGTCAAGAGGTTCTCCGCCTCCGGGTCCTTCTCGAAGGCAGCCGCGATCTCTCCCAAGAACTGCGAGCGGATGATGCAGCCCGCCCGCCAGATGCGCGCTACCGTGGCAAGCGGAAGATTCCAGCCAAACTCGCGTGAGGCGGCGGCCATGACCGCGAACCCCTGTGCATAGGCGACGATCTTGCCGGCGAACAGCGCCGCCTCGAGGATGGAGAGCGCCTGTTCGGTCACCGGTCCGGCAGACGGCGCCGGTACGCCGAAGCGTCTTTCGGCCGCTTCACGTTCCGCCTTCATGGCCGAGAGGCTGCGCGCCGCAACGGCGGCCTCGATTGCCGTTGCCGGAACTCCCAAGGACTGGGCCTCGATGGCCGACCAGCGCCCGGTGCCCTTCTGCCCGGCACGGTCGAGAATGACATCCACCATGGGCTTGCCCGTGTCGCCGTCCGTCGCGGCGAGCACGGCAGCTGTGATCTCGATGAGGTAGGAGTTGAGCCGGCCTTCGTTCCACTTTGTGAAGATCGGCGCGATCTCGTGCGCTTGCAGCCCATGCCCGTCGCGCAGGATGCCGTAGATCTCGGCAATCATCTGCATGTCGGCATATTCGATGCCGTTGTGGATGGTTTTCACTAGGTGCCCCGCGCCGTCCGGGCCCAGCCAGGCCTGGCAGGCCTCGCCTTCATACCGGGCCGCAATGGCATCGAGAATGGGCGCGATGCGCCGGTAGGACTCCTCCGGGCCGCCGACCATGATGGACGGCCCGTGGCGGGCACCCTCCTCGCCACCCGAAACCCCCATGCCGATAAAGCGTGGACCTGAATCAGCGAGCTCCGCCATGCGCCGGCGCGTGTCACGGAAGTTCGCATTACCGGCATCGATGATGATGTCGTCCCGGTCGAGCAGCGGAAGGAGGGTGGCAATCTGCTCGTCCACCGCGGCGCCGGCAGGCACCATCAGGATTATGGGGCGGGGCCGCTCAATCGCTGCCGTAAGGCCTTCGAGCGTTTCGCACGGAACGATGCGCTCCGAAAGCGGGCCGGCCTCCTGCACGAAGGCGCGCGTGCGCTCGGTCGTGCGGTTGAAAACAGCCACGCGGAAGCCCTTCTCCGCGATGTTGAGCGCCAGATTGGCGCCCATAACGCCAAGGCCGATCAACCCGATATCAGCTTTTATCATGAGACCTTACCTTGCTCGCGCCTTCGCGCTCTCTCGAATGTTCTACTGGCGCTTGCCTCGCCGTTTTCTGCCGTAGAGCTCCAGCCGGTGGTGGACAATATCGTAGCCTAGAGAACGCGCGATCTCGTCCTGCAGGGCTTCGATCCTGGTCGAATGGAATTCGATCACATCGCCTGTGTCGATGTCGATCAGATGGTCATGGTGGCCACCGCTTGCCTGCTCGAAACGCGCCCTGCCGCCCTCGAATTCATGACGGTGGATGGCGCCGATCTCCTCCAGGAGCTTCATGGTGCGGTAAACCGTGGAAAGCGAGATGCTTTCGTCCACCTCGGAAGCGCGATTGAAGATTTCCATCGCGTCGGGATGGTCCTCCGTCTCCGACAAGATGCGCAGGATGACCTGCCGGGGGCGGGTGATTCGCACGCCGGCCCGCCTCAATTCCTGTTCGTAGTCGTGCTTTCTGCGAACGTTCTCGGCCATGGTCGGACTATGCTTCAGAACCGCTCACCTTGCAAAGCCTGCGCCCCCTTGGTGCCCCGCAGCCGCATCCTCAAACGCCCAGGAAACGCTCCTGCGTCTGCGGGTCGAGCGCGGCAGGTTTGCCCTGCCACATCGTTTGCCCTTTCTCAAGGACAACGCAACGGTCGGCAACCGGAAGAAGCTCCCCCAGCGTCTTGTCGACGATGAGGATCGACTGGCCCTCTTCCTTGAGCGCACGCACGGCGGCCCAGATGTCCTGCCGCACGACGGGCGCGAGGCCCTCCGTGGCCTCGTCCAATATGAGAAGACGCGGGTTGGTCATCAGCGCGCGGCCGATGGCGAGCATCTGCTGCTCTCCGCCCGAGAGCGTGCGGGCCAGTTGCGATCGCCGCTCGGCAAGGCAGGGAAAGAGAGTGTGAACCGCCGCGAGCGTCCAGCGTCCTGCCCGCGCGGTGGCCAGCAGATTTTCTTCCACCGTCAGATTGGCGAAGCAGCGGCGGCCTTCCGGCACCAGCCCGATGCCGAGCCGCGCGACGCGATAGGGCGGCAGCCTTCTCACGTCCTGTCCGGCGAAGCGGATCGTCCCGCCCTGTGCGGGCAGCAGATTGCAGATGGTGCGGATGGTCGTGGTCTTTCCCATGCCGTTGCGGCCCATCAACGCCACGACCTCGCCCTTGGCCATCTGGAACGTAACATCGAACAGCGCCTGCGAGCGGCCGTAAAATGCTTGCACGCGGTCAAGCTCGAGCAGCATTATGCCCCCTCGCCAAGATAGGCTTCGCGCACGGCCGGGTGACGGCGGATTTCGGCCGCCGGGCCGCTTGCGATGACGCGGCCATAAACAAGGACCGAAACGCGATCCGCGAGAGCGAAAACCGCGTCCATATCATGCTCCACGAGCAGAATCGGCGCCTGGTGCCGCAGTTCATCCAGGAACGCCGTCAGCTCCCGCGAGCCGTCCGGCCCCATGCCGGCCATGGGCTCATCAAGCAGGAAGACCCTGGCCTCGAGCGCAAGCGCGATGGCGATTTCAAGGCGGCGGCGCTCGCCGTGGGAAAGCTCGGCGGCGGGTACATCCGCCCGGTCCTGAAGCCCGACGCGCTGAAGCGCCGCCATGGCGGGCTCGGTTAGGCTGGGATCGCTCATCACCGGGCGGAAGAACCGGAAGCTCGTGCCCTGTCTTGCCTGCACCGCCAGCATCACATTGCGGAGCGCGGAAAATTCCTGCGCGAGCGATGAGACCTGAAAGGTGCGCCCCAGCCCCATGCGTGCCCGCTCCGCAACGCTCAAGGAGCGCACATCCTTTCCGAGAAAGCGTATCTCCCCCTCGTCAGGCGTGAGCGTGCCGGCAATCTGATGGATCAGGGTCGTCTTGCCTGCTCCGTTCGGCCCGATCAGCGCATGAATCTCGCCCGGCATCAGGTCGAAATTGACGCCAACGGCCGCCTTCAGCGCACCGAAGCTCTTGCTGAGATTACGGATTTCCAGCACCGGCTCAGCCATGCTTCGCTCTCCCGGCAAGCATGCCGATGACGCCGCCGCGCGCGAAAAGCACGACAGCCAGCAGGATCAGCCCGAGGAAAAGCTGCCAGTGCTCCGTAATACCTCCCAAGGCATACTCGAAGAGGACATAGAGTGTCGCGCCCGCGAGCGGACCGGCCAAACGCCCGACCCCGCCCAGAATGATGAGGACGATCAGCTCGCCCGACATCTGCCAGGAGAGCATGGAGGGGCTGACGAAGCGGTTGAGATCGGAAAAGAGCGCGCCGGCGAGCGCCGTCACCATTGCCGAGATGACAAAAGCGGCAAGCCGGATGCGATTAGGCGCAATACCCACGGCGGCAAGGCGCTCCGGATTTTGCCGCGCCGCTTCAAGGGCCGCGCCGAAGCGCGAATCGCGCAAGCGCGAGAACACGAGCAGCGTCACCGCAAGCAGGCTGAAGCAGATGAGGAAGAAGGGCATGGGCTTCAGCGTGTTGATGCCGGGAAAGGCGTTCCGCACATAGATCGACAACCCGTCTTCGCCTCCATAGGCCGGCCAGGAGATGGCGAAGTAAAAGATCATCTGCGCGAATGCGAGCGTGATCATGATGAAATAGACGCCGGAGGTGCGCAGCGAGATGACCCCGATGGGCAGCGCAAGCAGGCCCGCCGCGGCCATCGCCACGATCCAGATTACCGGCATCTGGTTCGTGCCGGGAATGCCTAAGAAAAGCGGCATACCGTTGAAGGCGTGCGTGGCAAGAATGCCCGCCGCATAGCCGCCAATGCCGAAAAAGGCCGCATGACCAAAGGAGACGAGCCCGCCAAGTCCGAGCGCGATGTTGAGCCCCGTTGCGGCTAGCGCAAGAATGGTAACGCGCGTGGCGAGCGTGATGAAAAAGGGCTCACCCGCAAGCTGCGCCAAGACGGGAGCGGCAAGAAGCGCAAGGATCAGGCAGGCGTTGACGGTCTGCTCGCGTCTCATGCCGCTCACCGATTAGCCGGAAACAGGCCCTGCGGCCTGACGGCGAGCACCACCGCCATGACGAGATAGATGAGCATGGAGGCAATGGCCGCGCCGACGGTCGCAGCATCGGAGGTTCCCATGAACAGCTCGAAGCCGCGGGGCAGCAGGAAGCGGCCGAGCGTATCGGTTACGCCGACCAGCAGCGCGCCCACGAGCGCACCCTTGATGGACCCGATCCCGCCGATGACGATGACGACGAAGGCAAGAATGAGCACCGGCTCGCCCATGCCCACCTGCACCGACTGCAGCGCGCCGACCATGGCGCCCGCAAGACCGGCCAGGGCCGCGCCAAGAGCAAAGACGAGCGTGTAGAGCAGGCCGATATCCACGCCGAGGGCGGCGACCATCTCGCGGTCGGATTCGCCCGCGCGGATGCGCATGCCGAGCCGCGTCTTCGAAACCAGAAGCCAAAGCCCGACGGCGACCAGGATGCCGATGCCGATGATGGCAAGCCTGTAGGCCGAATAGGTTGCCCCGCCCGGCAACCGCACCGCGCCGCCAAGGGCGGAGGGAATATCCAGATAGAGCGGAAAGGAGCCGAACAGCCAGCGCGCACCCTCGGAGAAAATCAGGATCAGCGCGAAGGTGGCAAGCACCTGATCGAGATGATCGCGGGCGTAGAGGCGGCGGATGACGAGAACTTCGATGATGGCGCCGGCCGCGGCCGCCGCCGCCAGGCTAGCGGCAAGCCCCAGCCAGAACGAGCCAGTGGCCGCCGCAACAACGGCGCAGGCGAACGCCCCCACCATGTAGAGCGAACCGTGCGCCAGGTTGATGAGGCCCATGACGCCGAAAATGAGCGTCAGCCCGGCCGCCATCAGGAACAGCATGAAGCCGAGCTGAAGGCCGTTCAGGAGTTGCTCTATGAACAGGGCGGCGGACAAGGAGAGGCCTGTGGCGACTTGCGATGGTGGAAACGTGCAGGGTGGCGGCCGCGCCCTTTACCTTAATCCCATACCTCTCCCTCCTGCAGGAGGGAGAGGTATGGGCGCGCCGCAGCCAGCGTGGTTCGCAAGCAGGTTACAGCCCGCACTCCGCCGCGTAGGCATCCTTGTGGTCCGTGAACGCCGTTCCGATGATCCGGTTCGTGATCACGTCGCCCTCCTTCACCACCTCGCGCACATAGATGTCCTGTACCGGGTGATTGTTGGAGTTGAAGCTGAACTTGCCGCGGACCGAGTCGAAATCCGCCTCCTTGAGCGCTGCCCTGAACGCCTCCTTGTCCTTCACGCTCGCCTTTTCAAGCGCGGAGAGGATCAGCCTGGCGGTATCATAAGCTTGCGCGGCATAGACCGAGGGCAGCCGGTCGTACTTGGCTTGGAACGCCTCGACAAAGGCCTTGTTGGCCGCGTTGTCCAAATCCTTAGACCATGATGCGGAGTTCTTCACGCCGAGCGCAGCTTCGCCCACGGCCGGCAGAACGTCCTGGCTGAAGGAGAAGGCAGGGCCGGTGAGCGGAATATCGAGCCCGGACTGGGAATACTGCTTCGTGAAAGCAATCCCCATGCCGCCGGGCAGGAAGAAGAAGACCGAATCGGCGCCCGAGGCGCGGATCTGCGCGATCTCAGCAGCATAGTCCGTCTGGCCGAGCTGGGTGTAGACCTCGCCTGCAAGCTCCTTCTTGTAATAGCGCTTGAAGCCCGTCAGCGAATCCTGGCCCGCCGGATAGTTCGGCGCCAGGATGAAGGTCTTCTCGAAGGTGTCGTTGGCGTACTGGCCCATCGCCTCGTGGAAATTGTCGTTCTGGTAGGCGACGTTGAAATAGTTCTCATGGCACATCGAGCCGGCGAGCTGCGACGGGCCGGCATTGACCGACAGGTAGAAAACGCCCTGGTTGACCGCGTTCGGCACGACGGCCATGGCGAGATTCGACCAGATGATGCCCGTCAGGATATCGACCTGATCGCTCTGGATCATCTTGTCGGCGATCTGCACCGCTAGTTCCGGCTTTTGAGCATCGTCCTCGATGACGACTTCAACCTCGTTGTTTCCGGACTCTTCGATAGCGAGCATGAAACCGTCGCGCGCGTCGACGCCGAGGCCAGCGCCCCCGCCCGAAAGCGTCGTGATCATGCCGATCTTGACGGGTTCGGCCATGGCCGGCCCGGCGAAGCCGAAGATGAGTGCCGAAAGGCCGGCAGCAAGGACGCCTTTCATGAATGTCTCCCCCTGTTGTCTCGTCGCGTTTCTCTCATGCGGGCCTGCGAGGCGTTCCCGCAGCTGGGCAAATAGTTTCATATTGAGCGCTCCGCGCAAGCCTGTTCTTGCACTTTCTTTCGCCCATTTCAGCGCGAAGCCTCATTAGGCGTAAGCGGGATGACATGTCACTTCGCCGGCGTTATGGACGGAGAAAGCCTTAGGGAGGGAACCTTGCTTGAACGGACGATCACCGACTGGGACGACGCCTACACCAACGCCGCCTATATTCCGGGCGGCGACAGCTGGCCTGAACGGTGGGCGGCGCAGGCCGCGCGGTTCCGCGAGTCGATACAGGCATCCCGGGCGGAACTGGATCTCGCTTATGGCGAGGGGCCGCGGAACCGCCTCGATCTGTTCCGGCCCGAAAGGTCACCCAAGGGCCTCGTCGTCTTCATCCATGGCGGCTATTGGCTCAAATTCGACAAAAGCTACTGGTCGCATCTTGCCGCGGGCCCCTTGGCACACGGCTTCGCAGTAGCACTTCCGTCCTATACGCTTTGCCCACAAAACCGCATTTCCGGCATTACGGCGGAAGTGGCCCGCGCCATCGCCTTTGCGGCGGAGCGGGTGGCCGGACCCATCTTCCTCGCCGGGCATTCGGCGGGTGGACATCTCGTCACCCGCATGATCTCGGCCACGTCGCCGCTTGCTCTCGAAATCCAAGAGCGCATTGCAAGAACGGTTTCGATTTCGGGCCTCCACGACCTGCGCCCACTGATGATGACGGCGATGAACGAGGGGCTGAGGCTCGACGATGCGGAAGCGCTGGCGGAGAGTCCAGCCCTGCTGCGTCCGATGCCGAAAGCACGGCTCATCGCCTGGGTGGGAGCGGCGGAACGATCGGAGTTCCTGCGGCAGAATGCTTTGATCGCCAATATCTGGGTGGGCCTCGGCGCAAGCACGGCTGCAGTCGTGGAGCCGGACCGCCACCATTTCAACATCGTCGACGGCCTGATAGAGGCGGACCATCCGCTCACGAGGACGCTGTTGACAGAGTAAATCGAGACTCTACTCTCGCATAACCCGAGTTTCGGAAGGATGTCATGAGACCCGTTTTCGTCCAGTTGCGCTGCGAGCCCGGCAAGACCTACGAGGTGGCCGACGAGCTCTACAAGCGCGAGATCGCCTCTGAGCTTTATTCCACCAGCGGCGACTACGACCTGCTGCTCAAGGTCTATATCGAGGACGGGGTGGACATCGGAAAATTCGTGAACGAGAAGATCGCCAATGTGCCGGGCATTGTGCGCTCGCTGACGACGCTCACTTTCAAGGCGTTCTGATCGCCAAAGATTTGGCCGGCCCAAGGCAGGGTTGGCTGCCCCGCCCGCTTGGTATAGGACGAGACCGCTCGCGGAGGTACCCGTCATGAAACGATCGAGGGTCAACGACATTCTGCGCGAAGGAGCAGGCTTCATCCGTTCCTTCGGCTATGCCCTGCCACCGTTTGCGGACTGGACCCCGGCGGAGATGAAGGCGCGTCGCGCCGAGATCGACGGCATCGTCAAGGCCCGCCTCGGCTGGGACATCACCGACTATGGCGGAGGCGATTTCGCCACGAAGGGGCTTTTCCTCTTCACCGTGCGCAATGGCGATGCCGCAGCGCTCAAGGAGGGCCGCGGTATGCTTTATGCGGAAAAGATCATGATCTCCCGCCGCGATCAGCTTTCCCCCATGCACCGCCACGTGGTGAAAGCCGAGGACATCATCAATCGCGGCGGCGGCACGCTGTGCATCAAGCTTCACGCCTCCGCGCCCGACGGCAGCGTTGACCCAGAATCGCCCGTCACGGTTCCATGCGACGGCATTCTGCGCAGCTTCGAGGCGGGTGGGATCCTGCGCCTTTCCCCAGGCGAGAGCGTGACGCTGCTGCCCGGTGTCTGGCACGCGTTCTGGGCCGAGGACTCCGACGTTCTGATTGGGGAGGTCTCGACGGTGAACGACGACCTGACCGACAACGTCTTTGCCGAACCGGTGTCCCGTTTCTCGGAAATCGAGGAGGACGAAGAGCCCTACCGCCTGCTCGTTTCCGACTACCCTGCCTGGTTGGGGGAGTGACGGCAGCCCGCGAACGACTGCTGGACCGGCGCATCCGGGCCACATGCGGACGCGAGGCGGGGTGCCGTCTGCCCCGATGGAACCGCTGCCTGAGGCAACCGTTGCGGTTTCAAGCCCGCGAAATCTCTGGGAGAACGATGTGATGCCCTTAATGGAAGCGCGTGAAAACGTGTTTGCCGAATCCTTCGGCAAGGCTCTGCTTGTCCTGGCAGTGCTCGCCTTCCTGCTTGTGCCGCTCGCCTACCATCCGCTACTGGCGCAGGGGCTGGACAGGGAAGGGGCGATCGACGCCATCGTCGGGTCGGACGTGAAAACCGACCAGACGAGCAAGAAAGCGCAGACCGAACGCATTCTGGCAGCCATCGAGAACACCCGGGAGAGCGCGGAGAAAGTCCGCAAAACCTTCAGCCTCAACACGCTGGAGATCGTCTACGTGCCGGACCTGGGCGACGAAGACGGCGTCATCGAACGGGCCATGGCCAAGCAGGAGGCGGAAATCGAAACCTTGCGCGAGTCCATCGAAGGCAGCGCCATGTTCTACCACGCCATCGATTCGCGCTCGATCCTCCTTCGCGACGTGATCGCGGTGGAATTTGCCGAGGATGACACCGTGACGATATTTGTGAACGGCACCGGAGAGGAATAGCCAGTCCATTGCGGCGAAATCGGCAAATTGACCGGTCGCCCGCCACACATTCGGCACAGCGGCATCAACATACTTGCCGGAATGCCCGGATTACGGTCATATGACTGCAGAACGGGGGAATCCATTTTCATCGCACCGGACGACGGCGATGGAAAGATAGCAAATCGCTGGAGGACAGATGGGCGTGGACGGCCATGAGCCACTTGATGCTTTGGGGGAAAGCATCCTTGCCAGGATACGGGAACACAGCGAAGAGCCGTCCAGCGTCAATCTTGACACGCCGCTTTCGCATTTGGGCATTCACTCCCTCGAGCTGACGGAAATCATCTTCGACCTGGAGGAAGATTTCGGGATTGAAATCGAGATGAACACGGCGCAAGCGTGGGAGAATCTCGAAAAGGTCCGGGACATCGTCGAAGCCGTGCGAACGCTGGTGAATGCGAAATCCTGACCCGATGAGCAGCCGGCATCCCGAATCCCGCATCGTCATCACCGGACTGGGCGGCATATGCGCATTGGGCACGAATGCGGAGGCCATCTGGCATGCGATGCGGGAAGGCCGTTGCGGCATCGGGCCGATTGAGAATGCCGAACTGCACGAGGTGAAGATTCGGGTGGGCGCCGAGATCAAGGCCCTGCCTGACCATGGCATCGAGCACAAGCGGTTGGTCACCATGGACCGCTTCAGCCTGCTCGCCGTTATCGCTGCGGGCGAGGCGCTGGCCCAGGCGGGGCTTTCCGTCAATGCCGGAAACGCGCATCGCATGGGCGCCGTCGTGGGCGTGGGCGTCTGCGGCTGGGAGGCCATTGAGGAAAGCTACCGCTCCATCCTGGTGGACGGCAAAAACCGCATCGGCATCTTCAGCGTGCCGCGCTGCATGCCGGGGGCTCCCGCCGGGCAGATATCGATGGTGCATGGCCTGACCGGCCCCGTCTTCGGCGTCACTTCCGCATGCGCCTCGGCAAACCATGCCATCGCGGCGGCGGTCGATCAGCTTCGCCTAGGCCGTGCTGACGTGATGCTGGCCGGCGGCACCGACGCGCCGCTGATCTACGGTATTCTGAAAGGCTGGGAGGCACTGCGCGTTCTGGCGCCTGACACCTGCCGCCCCTTCTCCGCCGACCGTCAGGGGCTCGTGCTCGGCGAAGGCGCGGGGATAGTCGTTTTGGAACGGCTGGAGCATGCCGAGGCGCGGGGCGCGCCCATTCTGGCCGAACTTGCAGGCGTGGGGCTTTCGGCCGACGCCGCTGACATCGTCGCACCCACGCTGGAAGGCCCTGTCCGCGCAATGCGGGCCTGCCTTGAGGATGCGGGCCTTTCCCCCGATGCGGTGGATTACATCAACGCCCACGGCACAGGCACCAAGGCGAACGACCGGCTGGAGACGGAGGCGATCAAGCAGGTCTTCGGCCCTCATGCGGAAAAGCTCTCGGTTTCATCCACGAAGTCGATGCACGGTCACTGCTTGGGCGCTTCCGGCGCGATCGAACTGATCGCCTGCGTAAACGCGGTACGAGAAGGCGTCATTCCACCCACCATCGGCTTTCGCGAACGCGATCCTGAATGCGATCTTGACGTGACGCCCAATAAGGCGCGTGAGCGCCCCGTGCGCGCCGCCGTCAGCAACAGTTTCGCCTTTGGCGGCACTAACGCGGTGGTCGCGGTGAAGGAATTCTCCTGATCAGTCCGGCCGGCGATAGATAACGGGCGCACCGTAGAGTGGCTCGATGCGCTGAATCGCCGCTGCCAACGGCTCGCGCTCGACGATCATGCCGTGGCCGCTAGCGTGAATGATGTTTTCTCCATCCGTCATGATGGCGACATGACCGCGCCAGAAGACAAGATCGCCGCGCCGAAGAGTCGCCCTCGGATCAATCGCCCGGCCGATTTCTTTCGCCTGCATGTCGGTATCGCGAGACACGCGCTGGCCAGCCATGAACAGGGAAAGCTGGACGAGGCCCGAGCAGTCGATCCCGAAACCGCTCGTCCCACCCCATAAATAGGGCGTATGCACAAACTGTTCCGCCACCGAAACGAAGTCGGAGGCATGTTCGTTAATCGGCCTCAGGTGCTTTGCGATCATCGCGCCACCTGAGGAAAGCAGAAAATAGCGCGTGCTGCGCTTTTCGGCTTCGCCCACCACCGTTATCCGCGCGCCCATCGAATAGGCCGCAATCGGCGGCGTCTTCAATTCCGGTTCCGGATAGACAAAGCTGCGCGGTGCGGAGACTACATGCGTGGGCGCCGGTCCGGGACTGCCAAGCATCGTATCGACCACGTAACCGACATAGCCATCGCGCTCCGCCTGGATCCAGCTCCAGCCATCCTTGCTCTCAAAGACGAGCACCGTATCGCCGTGGAGGAGCTGCGTGTCCATGCCCACCGTGACGCTCGGCGCGGAATGCACGTTTGCCACGGGTGCCGCAACCATTGCCGGCCGGCCTTCCACATAATGCTGCGCCTCGACCCGTCCTTTCAGGCGCGCGTCCGCAAGGTCGCTTCGGTAAGCGTGAAGGCGGCGGTCCAGCATATTAAGGCGAAAGCTCCCGCGCTTTCTCGACGATCACATCGCCGAAGCGCTCCACGAACAGCGCGCCCTCGACCGTCCGCCGGATGAGCACGTTGCGCCGGTCGCGCTCGTCACGCCGGCGGGACACCAGTTTCAGCGCGCTCATCGTGTCCAGCGCGCGTGTAATCACTGGCTTCGTTACCTTCAGCTTCTCGGCCAGGCCGCGCACCGTGTGCGGCGGTGGATCAAGATAGATGGTGAGGAGGATCGCAAGCTGCCGCTCCGTCAGATCGGGCATCCCGGCGCGCACCTCGTAAAGGCACACCTGCTGCCACAATCGCAGCGCCTGACTCGGTCTGAGCATAACCGGCATACGCTCGTCCGCAATCGTTTCGGTCCCGTATCATTAGGCGCGAATGCGGCAGATGCAAGACGCTTATGCCCCATAACGCTGCCGCAGAACGGCCTCGATCGCCCGTATTCCCTGTGCCTCGCCCCCTTGCGGGCAGGTGGGCTTCTCATCCGGCGACCAGCCGAAGATGTCGAAATGCGCCCAGCGGGCCGCCTTTTCGACAAAGCGCTCAAGGAACAGCGCCGCCGTGACGGAGCCAGCGAAACCATCCTTGGTGACGTTGTTGATGTCCGCCACCTTCGACCGCAATTTCTCCGCATAGGGTCGCCAGAGCGGCAGGCGCCACAACGGATCCGCCGTTTGCACGGACGCGGCGGAGAGTGCGGCGGCAAGTTCTTCGTCGCGGGCGTAGAAGGGCGGCACATCCGGACCCAGCGCCACGCGGGCTGCGCCCGTCAGCGTGGCCATGTCGATCAGGAGGTCGGGCGCTTCCTCGTCAGCGAGCGCGAGAGCGTCGGCAAGAACCAGCCGTCCTTCCGCATCCGTGTTTCCGATTTCAATGGTAAGCCCCTTGCGGCTTTTCAGAATGTCGCCGGGGCGGAACGCCCCAGCCGAGATGGAATTCTCCACCGCCGGGATGAGCACGCGCAGGCGCACCGGCAGTTTTCCCGCCATCACCATGGATGCAAGGCCCAGCACATTGGCCGCGCCGCCCATGTCCTTCTTCATCAGAAGCATGGAACTCGCCGGCTTGATGTCCAGCCCGCCCGTGTCGAAGCACACGCCCTTACCCACCAGCGTCACCTTTGGCGCCGATTCCGCGCCCCAGCGCATGTCGATCAGCCGCGGCGCGACAAGACCGGCGCGGCCGACGGCGTAAATCATTGGAAAGTTGTTCTCGACCAGCGCCTCGCCAGTGGTGACCGAGATTTCCGCCGCATGGCGGGCGGCAAGCGCGCGGGCGGCTTCCTCCAGCGCATCGGGCCCCATGTCGTTGGCCGGCGTGTTGATGAGATCGCGCGCAAGAAACGTCCCTTCAGCAAGTCGCCGGGCTGCCTCCACATCCGCACCGTCGGGCGCGGCGAAGCGGATGTCGGGCGTCGCCTTGGCGCCGTAGCGCGTAAAGGCATAGCCGCCGAGCAGCAACGCGAGCACGCAAAGCTGAGGCGCCTTTGGCGGGTTGGCAAAATGCCAGTCGCCAGCCGGCAGCTTACGGGCAAGCTTGCCATAGACGAGCGGCGACGGTTCCCCTCCACCGAGTCCGAAAAAGGCGCCGGAAAGTGCCCCTTCATTGCCGGGGATGGTCAGCACCGCCCCTTCCGCACCGGTAAAGCCGTTCGCCCTGGCCCAAGCGCAGGCGGCGGAAGTCGCGCCTGATTCTTCCAGCGCCCCGCCTGAAACGAGATAGACGGGCAATGAAGTGTTGGTTTTTTCGCCAAGAAGCGTCAGCGGCATCGGAACGTCCTTTTCGCAGAGGAGCGGAACCCAGAGCGGATTAACACTCCGTTAGGGTTAACGGAATACTTCTACGGAAGAATAAGGACGTGAAGCAGCTGGAGCGGGCGGGTGAAAGCTGAGAGGGTAGCCGGGCGGGGCAAGGCGTACGCCAGATTTTTCGCAGCAGCGGCTTTAGCGCTGACGCTCGCCACCGCCGGTTGCGCGCACAGGGACCGAAACATCACAACCGGATCGGTCTCCGCCGGCGCTGCCGCGAACGCCGATATCGCCTCCATGTCCATGCCGCAACTGACGGCGGCGGCCCGCAGTCTGGGTAACCGCTACATCCGCAATCCGAAGGACAAGGCGGTGGCGCTCCGTTATGCGAGCGTCCTGCAGATGAGCGGGCACGTGAACCAGTCCTTGGCGGTCATGCGCAAGCTTGCGATCGATTATCCTGAGGATCGCGAAGTCCTGGCCGCCTACGGCAAGGCTCTGGCGGCGGCAGGCGAGCTGGAGCCAGCGCTCGATGCGGTGCGCCGCGCACAGACGCCGGAATATCCCGACTGGCGACTGCTTTCTGCCGAGGGCGCCATCCTCGACCAACTCGGGCAGGCGGAAGCCGCCCGCGCGCTTTACCGCCGCGCGCTCGACCTTCAACGCGACGAGCCGTCCGTGCTGTCGAATCTCGGCATGTCCTATCTCCTGGAAGGCGATCTCAGGACGGCGGAAATCTACATGGCGAAGGCTGCCGCGGCACCTGGCGCCGACAGTCGCGTGCGCCAGAACCTCGCCCTCGTGGTCGGGCTTCAGGGAAGGTTCGCCGAGGCCGAGCAGATTGCGCGCCAGGAACTGTCTCCCGAGCAGGCCGAGGCCAACATAGCCTACCTGCGCGCCATGCTTGCGCAGAATGACAGCTGGACCGAGATAGCCCGGGAAGACGACGGTCGGCGCGGCTGAGAGGCGCGTCAAGCACCCATCCGCGACGCCGAAACGACCGACTTTGCATCGACATTTAGAGCCGTGTCCGGCACGCGCATTTTCGTTGCCCGTCGGTCATCTCCATGTAACATATCGCCCTTAACCGTTGTGCACACTCGCGCAGGGGCAACAGGGAGAAACTGCAAATGACAATGGTCACAAGGCGTGCATTCCTTCAGGGGGCGGCATCCGCGGCGGGGTTCGCGCTGGCGGCACCTTACATCTCGCGCAGCTACGCGCAGGGATCGTCGGGCGTCGTCAACATCTTCGCCTGGGCCGGCTACATCAATGACGAGATGCTGAGCGCCTTCGAGAAGGCAACGGGGATCAAGGCCAGCTTCACCCCGTATGGCACGAATGACGAACTGCTGAACCAGCTTCGCGCCAACAACGGCGCCGGATTCGACATCATCTGGCCGACCGTCGACCGCGTACCGAACTACGTCGAGTTCGGCCTCGTCCAGCCGATCGACGAATCCAAGGTTGATGTCGACAAGTGCCTGCCGAGCGCCTGGTCGAACTCCGAAAATCTCGGCGCGGTGATCGACGGCAAACGCTATCAGGTCCCCACCGACTGGGGCACCGAGGCGATCGCCTTCGACAAGGACCAGGCCCCGCTCGAATACGGCACCGCTTCCTATGGCGACATCTGGAAGCCCGAGATGGCTGGAAAGGCGACCGTGCGCGCGCATTCCGCCCTGGTCGGCCTTGGCCTCTGGCTGGAGGCCGAGGGCAAGCTGCCGATGCCCATGGTGGAGGCCTTCAAGTCCGAAGAGAACATGACGGCGATCTACGACGTCATCATCGAGGAGGCGATCGCCCGCAAGGCCAACATCGCACAGTTCTGGAACAACGAGAACGAGGCTCAGGGCGCCTTCCGCGTCAATGGCTGCGCCATCGGCCAGACATGGGACTCGACCGCCGCGGCGCTCGCCAGGGAGGGCCTGCCGGTCGGCTTCATTGCGCCGAAGGAAGGCGCGCTCACCTGGATGGAAGGCGTTGCCATCCCGTCCGGCGCGGAAAACGTCGAGCAGGCCTATGCCTTCATCAATTGGTTCCTGACGCCCGAGGCCGGCGCCATGTACACCAACGCCACCTCGATCAACTCCACCGCTGTGGGCGCAGCCGACCTGATCTCGGACGAGGCCAAGGCCTTCTTCGCCGCCGCCTATCCGGGCGATGCGCTGGACAAGCTGTGGTGGTGGCCGATCCAGGAGAGCTGGTTCGTCGCCAAGCGCAACGAGTATCAGGACCGCTTCCTCTCGGCGTGAGGCGTTTTCGGAAGGGGGACCGTGGCCTCGCTACCGCGGGGCCCTGTCGCCCAAGGGCTTGGGCAATGCGTCCAGGCCCTTGGAATGTTTTCTGTTCTGTCCACGAAACTGCGGATCGGCCCATCTTCCGGCTTGCAGAGAAGGTAGCTGTTTCAATATGTTAGCCAACAGCTAAGCTTATAGAAACCGTAAGGGAGGGGGCAGGTAGTGAGCATTCTGGGAAATTTCACCCCGCCCTGCCATATCTTCGGGCAGCCATGTCACACTCGGTAGAACTGCAAAATGTCGGCATGGCCTTCGGCCAGACACGCGCCGTAAGCAACGTCTCCTTCACGGTCGAGGGCGGCGAGTTTTTCTCCATTCTCGGCCCCTCCGGCTGTGGCAAGACGACGATCCTGCGCATGATCGCAGGCTTCCTGGAGCCAACAGAAGGCAGGATCCTGATCGGCGGGCGCGACATGCGCGGGCTAGGGCCCGACAGGCGGCCGACAGCGATGATCTTCCAGTCGCTCGCCCTGTTCCCGCTCATGCCCGTTTGGGAAAACATCGCCTTCGGGCTTGAGGCGCGCGGCGTCTCCAAAGCGGAGCGGCGCAAGAAGGCGGAGGAGTTGCTGAAGCTCGTCGCCCTGGAAGGCTATGGCGACCGGATGCCCGGCGAGCTGTCGGGTGGCCAGCGCCAACGCGTCGCCATTGCGCGCGCTCTTGCTGTGGAGCCGCAGGTGCTCCTGCTGGACGAACCGCTTTCGGCCCTCGACCTGAAGCTGCGCCAGCACATGCGGGCGGAGCTGCGCGCGCTGCAGAAGCGCACGGGCGTGACTTTCATCTACATCACCCACGACCAGTCGGAGGCGCTCGCCATGTCCGACCGCGTGGCGGTCATGAGCGAGGGCGTGCTTCAGCAGGTGGGGGCGCCGCGCGAGCTTTACGACAACCCCGTAACTCCCTTCGTCGCTCGATTCGTGGGCGAAACGAATGTGGTGGAGGGCCGGATTGCGGCGGTCGAGAACGGAATCACCAGCGTCGACACCGCCTATGGTCCGTTGCGCGGGCGTGCCGTGGCAAATCTCGCTCCCGGCATGCCGGCCCGGCTCTACGTGCGCCCGGAGGCGCTGGAGCACAAGGGCCAAGGCGCCAACAAGCTCACCGCCACCATCGAGCGTATCGACTTTGAAGGTGCTTTTGCCCTGGCCCACGGCCGCCTGGAGGACGGCCGGCCGCTGATCGCCTCCATCCCCAGCACCGAATTAAACCAGGCGCCCGCGGTGGGCGCGCGCGTCTCCTTCGTCTTCCGCGAGGCCAATGCGGTGGTGTTGCCCGATGGCTGAGCTCTTCCGGCGGTTCGGTGGGGGGCTTGGCACCCTTTTCCTTGCCCTCGTGGCGGTGTGGCTCGCAGGCATGGTGCTGGCGCCCAATCTGACCATGATCGACTATGCGCTCAGGCCCAACCTGCCGCCGGCGGAGATCGGCGGACAGCGCGACGTTTATTCGCTCGACAACATCCTCTATCTCGCAAACGAGAGCGTGCACCGCGCGATCTTCTTCAAGACCGTTTGGGCGAGCGCTCTCGTGACGTTCATCACGCTCGTCGTCTGCTATCCCATCGCCTTCTGGCTGGCGCAGAGGGCAACGCCCGGCCAGGCGGCCGTCGTCATCCTGGCGCTCACCATTCCCTTCTGGATCAATGAGGTGCTGCGCACGCTCGCCTGGTACATCCTGCTGGCCTTTCGCGGCCCGCTCAACGCGCTTCTTCTGGTGATCGGAATTATCGACGAACCGGTGCGCTGGTATGGCGATATCGGCGTGCTCGCCGGCATGACCTATGCCTACATCCTGTTCATGCTCTTCCCGATCTATAACGCCATCGAATCGCTCGACAGATCGCAGCTTGAGGCGGCGCGGGACCTCGGCGCCTCCGTCTGGCGCACCCACTGGCGCATCGTCATCCCGCATTCGAAGGCGGGCATAGCCACCGGATGCGTCTTCACCTTCATGCTGGCGGCGGGAAGCTATGTGGCCCCGGCCCTGCTCGGCTCGCCCGGCAGCCGCTGGTTCACCGAGATCATCTACAACTGGTTCTTCGAGGGCGGCGACTGGAACCGCGGCGCGGCCTATGCGCTCGTGCTGCTTGTGCTTTGCCTTGCGGTCGTGCTGGTCACGCTCAAGCTTGCGCGGGTAAACCTCACGGATGTGGCCAAATGAGCGCAGCTGACCGTATTCTGAGGGCGCTGTTCGGCTTCTACTTCGCCGCCTTCTTCATCTATCTCTTCGCGCCGCTCGTCATTATGGCGGGGGCTACCTTCAATGCCAGCCGCTTTCCCACGATCACGCCCTGGCAGGGCACTACGCTTCAGTGGTTCAACGCGCTCTGGGCCGACCGGGGCATGTGGGAATCGCTCTGGACCTCGATCGTCGTCGCCTTCTTCGTGGTCCTCGTCTCCTTGCCGATTGGCACGGCGGCCGCCCTGGTGCTCACCAGCCTTCATGCGCGCGCCCGCAGTGTCATGTACGCCGTCATGGTCTCGCCGCTGCTCACGCCAGGCGTGGTTGTCGGCATCGCTACGCTCGTGCTTTGGCGGCAGATCGGCGTTGGCGGCGGCATCTTCCTGATCGTGCTTGCCCAGTCGAGCTTCATCATTTGCTATGTCATGCTGATGGTCGCAGCCCGGCTGCAGCGCTTCGACCGCACGCAGGAGGAAGCCGCGATCGGGCTGGGAGCCTCCCGCTTCATGGTCTTCCGCCGCATCCTCCTGCCTTTCCTGCGGCCCGCGCTTTTCGCCGCGGGCTTTCTGGCGATCCTCCAGTCGGTCGAAAACTATAACACGACGCTGTTCGTGCGCGGCTTCGATACACCTCTAACGGTCTATATCGCCACCAAGGTGCGCACGGGGCTGACGCCGGCCGTGAATGCGCTGGCGCTCATCATGATCGTGGTGACCATAGCCGGGGCGATCCTCTATGAGGTAGTGCGCCGGCGCGCCCAGCAGCGAAGCAGCGCCGTCTAGGCATTCGCGGCAACTCAAGATCCCGTGCGGATAAAGCCAGGCAGCCGAACCTGACGACACTCACGCCTCTTCCGCCTGCCGCCTCTCCTCGATTGGTTCCCACGGAACCAGCGGCGCGGGCACGTCGCTCGTCTTCTCTGGCGCTTTGCAGAGATCGGCGATGATGCAGGCAGAGCAATCGGGCTTGCGCGCCTTGCAGACATAGCGTCCGTGCAGGATCAGCCAGTGATGCGCGTGAAGCAGGTATTCCTCGGGGATCGCGGAAAGCAGCGCCCGTTCCACCTCCTCCGGTGTCCGGCCCGGAGCCAGCAGGATGCGGTTCGAAACCCGGAAGATATGGGTATCGACAGCCATTGTGGGCTGGCCGAACGCGACGTTCAGAACCACATTGGCCGTCTTGCGGCCCACCCCCGGCAGCTGCTGAAGCGCCTCCCGGTCCTCCGGGATCTTGCCGCCGTGATCGCGGATGAGCGCCTCGCAGAGCGCGATGACGTTCTTGGCCTTATTGCGCCATAGCCCAATGGTACGGATATATTCGCCAAGCTTCTCCTCGCCCAACGCCAGCATCTTCTCAGGCGTATCGGCAACGGCGAAAAGCGGGCGCGTCGCCTTGTTCACGCCCGCATCCGTCGCCTGCGCCGAAAGCACGACGGCGACCAGCAGCGTAAAGGGATTGACCGATTCGAGCTCACCCTTCGGCTCCGGCCGTTGCACACGGAAACGGCGGAAGATCTCGTCTACCTCCTGCGGAGTGTAGGCGGTGACCGGCCTCTTCTGTGCCTGCCTGCTTCTGGGCGATGCCTTGCTGCTCTTCGGCTTCGGGCGGGGAACCCTTACAGAGGCAATACTTTTTGACTTGGGCTTTTGCATGCCGCCTCTATAATTCCAATCATGGACGAAATGAACGCCGCCGACACGCCTTTCTTCAAGGCGCTCCTCGTTCCCCACCGCTCGCTGGGCCGTGCCGGATACTTCACGCTGATGGGCAGCGTGCTGCTCGTATGGCTGACATTCGGCGCCATATTCCTCTCTATGGGCGCGTGGCCCATCTTCGGCTTTCTCGGTCTGGACGTGCTCGCCCTCTATATCGCATTCCGTGTGAACTACCGCGCCGCGCGCGTGCGTGAGGAGGTGTCGCTCTCCCGCACCAATCTGCACATACGCAAGGTGCCCCCATCCGGCCGCCCGGAGGAGCACAGCTTCAATCCCTTCTGGACTCGCTTCCGCGTGCGGCGGCATGCTGAACTGGGCATTATGGACATGGCCGTCGAAGCGCGCGAGAAACGCGTGCTCATCGGCAGCTTCCTCAATCCGGACGACAGGGAGAGCTTTGCCAAGGCGTTCGGTCAGGCGCTCGCGACCGCAAAGGGTCGATAGAAGCCGGGCAAGAATCGGGTGGCATCTTGTGCTTTCCCGCCTCAAATGAGCGTTCAAGGAGAAATGCCATGAACGCAGAACCAGCCATACTCGAACGCGACATCACGCCCACGGGCGGGGACTATGAGATCGTTCGGCGTGTGATCGAGAAGATCAGCCTGGACTATCGCAACCAGCCCTCGCTGGATTCGCTGGCGGCCGAGCTGGGGGAGACGCCCACAGGCCTGCAGAAGCTGTTTACGCGCTGGGCGGGTCTGTCGCCCAAGGCCTTCCTGCAGGCCGTGACGCTCGATCATGCACGCCGGCTGCTCGATGCCGGCATGCCGCTCTTGGAGACGTCGCTGGAACTTGGCATGTCGGGACCCGGCCGGTTGCACGATCTGTTCGTGACCCACGAGGCAATCTCGCCTGGCGAATACAAAGCTCGCGGGGCGGGGCTTACGATCCGCTACGGCTATCATCTCTCGCCTTTCGGCATCGCTCTCGTGATGGTCACCGAGCGCGGGCTTGCGGGCCTTGCCTTTGCCGATCCGGGTGAGGAGCAGGTGGCATTCGAGGACATGCGCGCGCGCTGGCCCAACGCCGCCTACATTGAGGACGCGGCAGCTACGGCACCCTATGCCGCGCGCATCTTCGATCCCGCACGCTGGCGCGCGGACCAGCCCCTTCGCATCGTGCTTATCGGCACGGATTTCCAGATTCGTGTTTGGGAAGCTCTGCTCCGAATCCCGATGGGCCGGGCGCGTGCCTATTCCGACATCGCCGCCGAGATCGGCTGCCCCGCCGCCTCCCGTGCGGTGGGCGCCGCCGTGGGCGCCAATCCGCTGTCCTTCGTCGTGCCCTGTCACCGGGCGCTTGGAAAGTCCGGCGCGCTAACGGGCTATCACTGGGGGCTGACGCGCAAGCGCGCCATCCTCGGCTGGGAGGCCGCCCAGCTTCAAAGGGCGGCTTGAGGCGGCCAGCATAGCGCACTGCGCCATGCTGGCCGCCTCTGCGAGAGTTTTCAGTGGCGCGCCAGCCACTCGTCGATTTCGCGTTCAGCCTCTTCCTGGGCCTTTCCGTAACGCTCCTGTATGCGCCCGGCGAGTTCCTTACGGTTGCCAGCGATGACGTGAAGATCGTCATCGGTGAGCTTGCCCCACTGTTTCTGGGCCTTACCCTTGAATTGCTCCCAGTTTCCTTCGATCTGATTCCAGTTCATTGAATGCTCCTGCGTTTCGCGGCGGGTTCGCCGTTTCCCGGAACTCCGGGAGCGCCGGAGTGGTTCCGGTGGCCTCGTGCGATTGAAGACGCCACACCGGATACATAGCTTCGCTGAATGACCGCGCTTGCCGAGCCTGCCGCTGCCTCTTTCCGCCCTCCGGCACCAAGCCCGAGGCAAAAGCCGCCCTCGACCTTGCAGATGATGCGGATCGTCTATCGCAACCCGCTGGAGCTGTGGGGAGAGCCTTCCTACAACGAGCCCTGGATTTCCATATCCGGCGGCATCGGCGGGCCGCTGCTCATTGCCAACGATCCGGGGCTCATCCGCCACGTGCTGGTGGAAAATGCAAAGAACTACAAGATGGCGCGTGTGCGCCAGAAGATCCTGCGGCCGATCCTCCGCGACGGACTGCTGACGGCGGAAGGAGAGGTGTGGCGACGGTCGCGCCGTGCCATGGCGCCGGTCTTCACCCCGCGGCATATTGCGGGCTTTGCCCACCCGATGCTTCGGAAGGCCGAAGCCTTCGCGGCCCGCTACGAAGGGATGGTCGGCGACACGGTGGACGTCTCCCGCGACATGACGCTGCTCACCTTCGACATCATGGCCGAGACGCTCTTTTCGGGCGAGATCGCCGGCAATCCGGAAGACTTCGGCCATCAGGTGGACCGGCTATTCGAGACCATGGGCCGGGTCGATCCGCTCGATCTTCTCGGCGCGCCCGACTGGTTGCCTCGCATCACGCGGATCTTGGGGCGCAACGCGCTCGCCTTCTTCCGCGATATCGTCGCCCGCACCATGGAGATGCGCAGTCAGAAGCTGGCGCAGGAAGGCGAAGCGCCGGAGGATTTCCTGACCCTGCTTCTGCGCGCGGAGGGGCCGGACGGGCTTTCCCGGCAGGAGATCGAGGACAACATCATCACCTTCATCGGCGCTGGCCACGAGACCACCGCCCGCGCGCTTGGCTGGACGATCTACTGCCTGGCGAACCTATCCGGCGAGCGCGAGCGCATTGAGGCGGAGATCGACCATGTGCTGGCCACCGAGCCCGATCCGGTCAGATGGCTGGATGCCATGCCGCTTGCGCGCGCGGCTTTCGAGGAGGCGATGCGCCTTTATCCGCCCGCGCCCTCCGTCAACCGCGAAGCCCTCGAGGACGACTCTTACCAGGACCTCCACATCCCTAAGGGCACGCAGGTGCTCGTGATGCCCTGGACGGTGCATCGCCACCGCAAGCTGTGGGACGATCCCGAGGCCTACCGGCCAGCGCGCTTCTATCCGGAAAACCGCGGAAAGATAGACCGCTTCCAGTATCTGCCGTTCGGCGCGGGCCCGCGCGTGTGCATCGGTGCGGCCTTCGCCATGCAGGAGGCTGCGATCGCGCTCGCGGTCCTTCTTTCCCGCTATCGCTTCGAGCTCACACCCGAAACCAGGCCCTGGCCGGTGCAGAAGCTGACCACGCAAGCCCAGGGCGGACTGCCGATGCGCGTGGTACGCCGGAGCAGCCATGCTCCGCGGCGTGCGGCGTAGCACGCTTCAGAGCGCCGGAAACGACGACCATTCTCGGTCAGGCGGAGTAGATATTCTTCACATGCACGGGCCACCGCCCCGGCAGGATAGCCACGAGATCATAGCGCAAGCTGAGGCGAGCATAATCCGGCCTGCGCGCAAGCCAGAGATCGGCAGCAGCGTCAATGCGGCGTTGCGCGAAAGGGCTGACGGCCTCCATCGCCTCCTCAAGCGTGGGACGCGCCTTGACCTCGACGATGGCCACAAGGTTTCCCCGCTTGGCGATCAGGTCGATCTCTCCGAGCGGCGTGCGGAAACGACGAGCCACGATGCGATAGCCCTTCAGCATGAGCGCGAGCGCGGCAAGCCACTCACCGCGATACCCCTTCCGATATGCGGCGCGCCGGCGCCGGATCGATGTTTCAACCACCATCGCCGCGCTCCTTCAACGCGATAAGCCGCTGATAGAGGTCTGCCTTCCTGCCGCCTGTCATGCGCGCAGCCTCGCCAGCGGCTTTAGAAGCAGGCATGTCCGCCGCAAGTTCGAGAAGCAGCCGGTCAATCTCTTGCGCCTCCGCCGCCTGCGCTTTGCCGGGCGGCGCAATACAGATCACCACCTCGCCTTTCGGAGCGCCCGTCTCTTGATAGTAGCGGGCAAGGCGGGGAAGCGTGTCTTCCCGTACCTCCTCGAAAACCTTGGTCAATTCGCGCGCGACCACCGCCTGCCGGTCGCCGAGCACTTCTGCCATATCGGAAAGGCTCGGCCCCAGCCGGCGCGGCGACTCGAAGAAGACAAGTGTGGCCGGCACGGCCGCAAAAGCCTCCAACCTGCTTCTGCGCTGCCCAGCCTTTGCCGGCAGGAAGCCCGCGAACAGGAAGGAATCCGTCGGCAGGCCGGAGACGGTGAGCGCGGCAAGCACGGCGGAAGGGCCGGGTATCGGCACCACCGGCAAGCCCCTTTCACGCGCCAAGCGGACCAGACGGTAACCGGGATCAGAGACCAGCGGCGTGCCGGCGTCGCTTGCAAGCGCCACGCTCCTGCCCTCCTCAATCGCCGCGATCAGGCGAGGGGCGGCCTCGGCCTCGTTGTGCTCGTGATAGGCGATCATCGGCCGTTGGATGCCGTAGCGGCGAAGCAGCACGCGCGTTACCCGCGTATCCTCGCAGGCGACCAGCTCGGCGCCTGCCAGAGTTTCGAGCGCGCGCAGGGTGATGTCGGCAAGGTTTCCTATGGGCGTGGAGACGAGATAGAGCGCCGGCTGAAGCGCGGGCGGCGTGAACCGCACGCCCCCGACGATGAAGGATCTTTCGCCTGCCTCTTCCGGCACGATCGCTCCCCTGTCACTTGCGCCGTCCGCCTGCTTCTTTGACACGCCGGAAATCCGGTTGCAAATTCGCGGCTGGAATCGGCCGTAAAATTGGGGGACGGAAATTGATCCAGGCCTTTGCCGCCCGCTGCGGGATGATGAGCCTCGCGCTCACGGCTTTCGCCACGCTCCTCCTTTCCGCCTGCGCGCCAAGTGTGCCTTACGGGCTGCCGTCGGGCCGGTCACTACCGCCGCCTGCGACTGGAACGCAGATTCCGGCCGAAGGCGAGGTCATAGGCACCGGAGACATTCGCGTTGCGCTGCTTCTGCCCTTGAGTGCTGAAGGCAATGGCGCACAGGTCGCCGCCGAAATGAAGAACGCAGCTCAGCTTGCGCTAGAGCATTCCGGCTTAGACGCGCTCGAGCTCGTCATCAAGGACACGGGTGGGACGGAGGCGGGTGCGGCTGCTGCCGCGCAAAGCGCGGCGCGCGAAAGAGCCGCGCTGGTTCTCGGGCCGCTTTTCGCTGCAAATGTGCGCGCCGCCGGTTCCGTGCTCGCGCCGCAGGGCATTACCACCATCGCCTTCTCGTCGGACCGGTCGGTAGCGGCCCCTGGAATCTATCTCAACTCCTATCTGCCGGAGGGGCTGGTACGGCGCATCATTTCCCATGCCGCATCGCAGGGCTTGAAGAAGGTCGTGGCAATCGTGCCGAACGGTCCGGCAGGCGATATCGACGAGAACGTGGCACGTGCCACGCTCGAAAGCGCTGGCGGCAGCCTGCTTGCCGTCACCCGCTACGATTACGACAATGCTTCGATGCAGCGGGCCGTGCAGGAAGCGGCGCTCGCCGCGCACGAGGCGGACGCCATCTTCCTCCCCGACGGCGGCAACAGCCCCAGCGCCATCGTCGCCGCGCTCCGCACTCTCGGAATCGATCTGTCGGGCAAGCGGCTACTCGGCACAGGCCAATGGGCGAGCGTCAACCTGTCCGATCCCGCCCTTCAAGGCGCCTGGTTCTCCGATACGGACCACGCGCGCATGAACCGCTACTGGATGTTCTACCGGCAGCGCTTCGGCCGCGAGCCGTCCGTCACCTCCGCGCTCGCCTATGATTCGGTGATCCTGGCGGCAACGCTCGCCCGCAGGGGTGAGGCCGCGCTGACACAGGCGAGCCTGCAGGCGCCGACGGGCTTTGCCGGCGCCACCGGCGCTTTCCGCTTCCTACCGGACGGCACGACCGAACGCGGCTACGCGGTTTATGAGGTGATCGACGGGGCCGCGCGCCTCATCAGTCCAGCGCCGACAAGCTTCACTGGGACTTGAGGCTCATCGCCTCGGGATTGCGGTGATAGCCCGGGCCGATGGTGAGCGGCTTTTCCGGCACGACACGGTCGCTGATCTCACTCGTATAGTCGCGCTCCGTCTGCCAGATGAGCTCCTTGCCCTCGCGGTCGTAGACCTTGATGGCGACGTGATAGGGCCTGTCGGCCTCCACCCCACGCACGGGCGGCGAGCGCAGCGAATAGCGGTTGGTCATGGTGCTCACCCGCTCTTTCACGACGAGGGGCGGCCCGCCGTCCGGGTCCTCGAAGCTGGCCTCGATGATCGAGCCGCTAGCAAGCGGCCGCACCACCTCGGCTGTAAAGCCGTAATAGACCTCGCCCTCGCGGTAGTTGAACATGAAACCGCCGCCGAGAATCTGAAGATAAGCGTCGTTCGTGATATCCTGGCGCGTGAACCAGCCGATGGCGAACAGAACTGCCAAAAGCACCGCAATCCCGGCGAAGACCTTGCGGATCGACAGCTCCCAGCCCATGCCTCGCACCTCCTGCCCCTCTCATGTCACGTGCAGCACGCCTAGTAATGCTCCGGACACGCGGCACTGCAAGTTTTTTCACTGAATCCGGTCAATGCTCCTGACAGCAGGTGCGGCGAAGCCGCAGGGAACCCGGGGGCGCTTCAACCGGCGGCAAATTGTTTGGCGTATTCCTCCTTCAGCTGCTTATGCGTTGACCAGAAGCCGCGCGGCTGCCTACCGGACAGTCGGTCCTCCAGAATGCCGAGATGCGCCTCCCAGCCGCTTGCGACACTGATCATTCCCTCCATGTCGGGCAGGCGCCGATGGGTAACGACCAGACAGACATCCTCTCCTTCGGGCGTTAGCTCGAAGGTGACCTCGCTCCTGCCGTTGTCGCCCGGCCAGCTGAAGGTAAGCAGGCGGGGCGGATCGCACGCGATGATCTCGCCGTACATCGGCTCGCCGCTCGCCGCATCCCTGTAACGGTCGGGCATTTGTTCATGCGACAGCTCATGATGGCGGAACCGAAGCTCCACGCGACCGCCGGCGAACAGTTCCATCTCGCCGGCCGCCAGCCATTGGCGCCGCTTCTCCGACTCCGTGAGATAGGCCCATAGGCGCTCCACCGGACCGGGCAGATGCCGCTCGATCCTCACCGTGTCCGGAGCGACTTTAATGCCCGCCGACATTTCGGAAGGGACTTTCTGCATTTGCTTTCTCCTTTCGCGGCCCGTTAGTCAGCGGGGTTGTGGTCCCCCACCAGCCGAAGTTCGATGCCGTGTTCCAGAAGCGCCTTCGCCCCTGCCAGCACCAGCGTGAATCCTCCCATGGAATCGATCGCCTGAGCGACGACGGCCTCGTCCTCGCCAGAGAAGCCCTCATTCGTGATTACGACCAGCGTGGTGCCGTCGGGACGCGCCGTGAACGTCCATTCCACGCTGGTGGGAGGGTCGTCCCACTCGATGAGAATGCGCTTGTTCGGCTCGACGGCCCTGACGCGGACATCCGCCGAAACGCCGTACATCTCCCAGGCCCAGTTAACAGTCTTGCCCGGCTCCAGCCGGCCGCTCGACCGGGTAAACCAAAAGCGCGTCGTCACCGCTGGGTTAACAAAGGCCTCGAACACCTCCTCGACAGGCCGGCGGATGAGCATCTGCGCTCGCACCACGGGATGAATGGTCATTTTCGCCCTCATTCATGTGGGAAGGGGAAGCCGGATGGTAGTCTGACGGCGAAGCTCTCGGCCGTCATTTTTCGTCCCCGGCTTCGGCGTGCTCGTCCTCGGCCCTGAGCAGAGCCTCGAGCACATCGAGCCTCCTGTTCCAGAAGCGTTCGTAGTAGCTGAGCCAGCCCTGCGCCTCGGCAAGTCCCGCGGCCTCAAGCCGGCAGTAATGGGTGCGTCCGACGACACGCCGCCGCACGAGGCCCGCTCGCTCCAACACCTTCACATGCTTCGAGACTCCCGCAAAGGACATGGAGAAGGGAGCGGCCAGCGCGCCGATGCTGCGTTCGCCCTCAGACAGCTCGCGCAGCATCGAGCGGCGCGTGGCGTCGGATAAGGCATGAAATACCGCATCAAGCGTGGCGGGCTGTTGTTCAACCATACGGTTGAGCATAGAGGCTGCGAGAAAATAGTCAACCCAATGGTTTAATATTTTAGACGCTGTGTGAGAGAAGATGTTTTCGGGCAGCGGGCGACCAGCCCCAAAATCCGCAAGGTTGCCGCCGCGGACCGAATGGGCCACAAGACTGGCGAAACAGCCTCCCCTTGCATATGGCGCTACAGCCCTGTTTGATCCCCGTCACCCGGCAAGCCAAGATTGGGAGAATCAGGGCGCGCTCATTTCGCTGTTTCGCGCGACTGGTCCGGTTCGGACGAACGCAAAAGAAGATGGAGGTACCATGCCTGCCAGCATCGACTACTACATGACGTCGCCTTCGCCCTTCTCCTATCTCGGCCATCCGATGCTGCGCGCGGTTGCCCGGAAGCACGGGGCCGAGCTCAAGGTAAAGCCGGTGAATCTTGCTGCAGTCTTCGAGAACTCAGGGGCCGTCGTCCCCGCCAAGCGACCACCGGTGCGCCAGCGCTACCGCCTGATCGAGCTTCAGCGTGTGGCCGATTACCGGGGACTTCCGATCAATCCCAAGCCGAAGCACTGGCCAACCGATCCTACCCTCGCCGACCATACGATCATCGCGCTCATCGAGCGCGGGCATGATCCGCTGAGCTACATGGAGCGCGTGTTCGCTGCCGTGTGGGCGAATGAGGAGAACATCGCCGATCGCGACGTCCTTTCGGCGCATCTGCGCGCGGAAGGCTTCAATGCGGAGGAAATCATGGGGGCCGCGGACGAGCCGGAAACAGCCGCCATCCGCGCCCGCAACACGCAGGAGGCGATCGACGCCGGCGCGGTGGGCGTACCCGCCTATGTGCTGAATGGCGAAGTCTTCTGGGGGCAGGACCGGATCGAGTATCTCGACCAGGCGCTGGCGACAGGACGAAAGGCTTATACCGCGTGAACCTCCTGTTTATGGACACGCCGATCGTAAGGGCGTAGAACTATTCTGCGCCGGATGACCTCGCCCGGAGAAGGGCTTTTTTGCGGAGGAGTGGGGGTGCTTTCGCACGAGAAGGTTTGGGCAGCCATTGACGCATTGGCCGCGCGCCATTCCTTGTCCGCTTCGGGCCTTGCAAAGAAGGCCGGACTCGATTCCACAGCTTTCAATCGCTCCAAGCGCTATTCGGCCGACGGCCGGCCGCGCTGGCCTTCGACGGAATCGCTGGCCAAGATCATGGAGGCGACCGGCTCTTCGCTCAGCGAGTTCGTGGGCCTGATCGGCGAGGAGGCTCCTTCGGGCGGCAGAGAGTCGCGCCGCTATAGCGTCCCGCTGATCGGTTTCGCCCAGGCCGGCGCGGGCGGATACTTCACGGATGCTGGGTTTCCCGCCGGCGAAGGGTGGGAGGACATCGAACTGCCGGGGAAAGTCAGCGAAGGTGCCTATGCACTTGAAGTGCAGGGCGATTCCATGCTGCCGCTTTACCGGCACGGCGACATTCTCGTGGTCGATCCGGCCGCCACGGTGAAGCGCGGCGATCGCGTGGTCGTCAGGACCGTGGGCGGCGAGGTGATGGCCAAGGTGCTGCAACGCCAGACGGCACGGCAGATCGAGCTCATGTCGCTCAATCCCGAGCATCCGAACCGCATCCTGAACAAAAACGATGTGGAGTGGATCGCCCGCATCGTCTGGGCGAGCCAGTAGCCCCTATCGGCTCGCCCCACGCGGCGTCTACGCCGCCAGTTCGCCCGCCAGCGCCTTGTCGATCAGCGCGCAGGTCTCCGTGATCCCGTAGAGCGCGACGAAAGAGCCGAAGCGCGGGCCGCGCTCCTGGCCGAGCAGCACCTCGTAGAGCATCTGGAAGAAGGCAACCGACACGCCCGGCCCGCCCTCCGGGCTCTTTCTGCTGTGATCCTGATAGCGCTCGATCCCGCGTCCCACATCGAGAGCCGCGTTCTGGATCGTCTCGCCGTCGGCACCCTCGGGCAGCTTCGAGAGATGATCCCGCAGCGCATGCAGCGCCTGCCGCTCCACCTCGTCCGGCGCGCGGAACCGCTTGGCCGGTTTCACGAAATCGTCGAAATAGCGCAGCGCATATTCCGTAAGCCGGTCGAGCTCAGGATGCGTCTCGGGCGAAACCCCCGGCGCATAGCGGGAGATGAAGCCCCACAGCACGTTCTTCTCGTGCGCATTGGATGCGCTCACGAGATTGAGCAGGAGAGCAAAGGGCACAGGCAGGTCGATCGCCGGCGGATTGCCGTCGTGGATGTGCCACACCGGATTGCCGAGTCGCGTCTTCCAATCCTGGCTGGGATAGGCGGAGAGGAAGGAATAATACTCGTCCACCGCGCGCGGTATGACGTCGAAATAAAGCCTCTTGGCCGCCTTCGGCTTCTGGAACATGTAGAGCGAAAGGCTCTCCGTCGGCGCATAGGTGAGCCACTCGTCAATGGTGAGTCCATTGCCCTTCGACTTGGAGATCTTCTGGCCCTTCTCGTCGAGGAAAAGCTCGTAGTTGAAGCCCTCGGGCGGGCGGCCGCCGAGCGCGGTGCAGATCTGGGCCGCGAGCTTCACGCTGTCGATCAGATCCTTGCCCGACATCTCGTAATCGACGGAAAGGGCCGTCCAGCGCATGGCCCAGTCGGGCTTCCATTGCAGCTTGGCATGCCCGCCAGTTACTGGCGTTTCGAACCGCTCGCCGGTGTCGGGATCGCGCCAGACGATCGTGCCGGCATCGAGCTTTCTTTCCTCAATCGGCACCTGCATGACAATGCCGGTCTTCGGGTGGATTGGCAGGAACGGCGAATAGGTCTGCGCCCGCTCCTCGCGCAGCGAGGGCAGCATGATCGCCATCACCTCATCGAAGTGTTCCAGCACCTTCAGAAGCGTCGCATCAAAGCGGCCGGACGCGTAGTACTCGCTCGAGGAGGCAAACTCGTAATCAAAGCCGAACTGGTCGAGAAAGGCCTTAAGTCGCGCATTGTTGTGATGGCCGAAGCTCTCATGCGTGCCGAACGGGTCGGGCACACGCGTCAGCGGCTTGCCGAGATGGGCCCGCAGCATGTCCTGGTTGGGCACGTTGTCGGGCACTTTCCTGAGCCCATCCATGTCGTCGGAGAAGCAGAGGATCCTGGTCTTCACCCGATTCTCGGTCAGCACGCGGAAGGCATGGCGCACCATCGAGGTGCGCACGACTTCGCCGAACGTGCCGATATGCGGCAGGCCGGAAGGGCCGTAGCCAGTCTCGAACAGGACCGTCTCTGGAAAATCCCGCCCCTCGTAGCGTTTGACGATTTTGCGCGCCTCCTCGAACGGCCAGGCCTTGCTCTCGGCCGCTGCGGCTACAAGCTCGGGTTCAAGCGCATGCAACGTCGTCATGGGGCTTTCCAGTCGTATGAGATACTTCGGCGCGGCCGGCACTGCCGGCGGCATCCGCGCCTAGGCGTGTAAGCGCAGCCGCCCCACGCGTCAATTGCGGCACGGATTTTTCGTTGCGGGCGGCGGCCCTGCTGCTAACCTCTCGCGACAGCAGGAAAGGATGCCACATGGACCGCAAACCCTCCACCCAGGAAGCGCTGATCTACCTCATGGTCATCATCTCGGCGGCCGACCGTGACATGACCGATGCGGAGCTCAGCCGGATCGGCAGTGTAATCCGCACCCTCCCCGTCTTTGAGGGCTTCGACGAGAACCGGATCATCGAGGTGGCGCGGCAATGTCAGCAGCGCCTGCAGAAGCAGAACGGGCCGGAAGCCGTGCTCGACCTGGTGCGCGACGCGGTGCCGGAGGCCCTGCACGACACCGCCTATGCGCTGGCAGTGGAGGTGGCGGCAGCGGACCTCTATGTGGAGCCCGAGGAAAGGCGCATGCTGCAGATCGTACGCAGCCGGCTGAAGCTGGAGCCCCTGGTTGCCGCCGCTATCGAACGTACCGCTCAGGCGCGGCATCGAAGGGTGGTGTGAAGGGCGGCATGGATACCTTTGCGGCTGACCGAGGTTCTTCTCTGTCGCCCCTTCAATAAGACCACCCCTTCCATAAAATCAGTCTGTAGAGACGCGTCCAAGACTGCGGCATCCTGGCCAGCACAGAACTACTGTAACAAGCGGGTGGCGGGCGTACACCTGAGCGATAAATGGGATCACCGCTGAAAAAGATCAGGCACTATAGCCTTAATCCTTGGGGGGGCATAATGAAAACGATCCGTCAAGGCACAGTCGGCAAGGCAATTCTGCGCCTTGTTCAAACTTCGACCGGATATAGTGGCGTTGTATTGGTTGACGACAAGCGCGAGATCATTGACGGGGATGACCCCGACGATGTCTGGCGTCAGCTTCACGCTGTTGTGGCGCGTCTTAATCCGCACTTCTTCGGCTACAACGGAGCACGAATCCGCTTCCTGCACTTCTTCCCAGAAGGATTCGCGGATGCCCGCTACATAAGCGACGAGCGCGACTATAAGTGGAATGCAAAAACCATATTGGACAAGGCGGCTCCCCTTGGCGAGGCCCTGTCAGGCAAAGGCTTCGGAGAAGGGGCACTTTCGGCCTACCGCGCGACCACACTCCTTTCACGCTTTGAGAAAGCGCGCTTCGAACCCCTGCTGAAAGGGCCGGAGGCTGACGATTTCATCCAAGCCGCGGCCGCCTTCACTCAAGGCGACGGAAGGCATGCGCTCGGCACCATGGCCGCGATCCTGAAGCGACATGACAGCGCCAAATGGACGGTGGTCACCTATTTGCCGTTCCTGTGGAAGCCGGCCGAGCACATCTTTCTGAAACCGGAGATGATCCGGGCCTTTGCCGAGCGCGTCGGCCACCCCTTCGCTTACATTTACAAGCCGGAACTCGACATTGCTGTCTACGATTCCCTGCTTGACCTTGCGAAAACGACCAAGGAGAAGGTCGTCGATCTCAGCCCGCGCGACATGATTGACATCCAGGGCTTCATGTGGACTGCGGTCAAATATAAGGAAGAAGTCCCGGCGGATAGCCAATAGCAGGTGTTCATCCGCTTGAAAGCCAGGGAGAGATGGTGCCCAGGAGAGGACTCGAACCTCCACGACTTGCGTCACTGGTACCTGAAA